>Ga0129342_1000051_pt1 | contig 37580 bp, 62 predicted proteins | sample CPBDNA_5_FD_94426 | JGI IMG/M metagenome (GOLD analysis project Ga0129342, IMG submission 94426) | Freshwater to marine salinity gradient microbial communities from Chesapeake Bay, USA - CPBay_Sum_15_0.2_DNA | ecosystem: Environmental > Aquatic > Marine > Coastal | place: USA: Chesapeake Bay...
GAAATAGTAATAACAGCTAACCCATTATCAAGCAATTCAGATGTTTTAGCATCTATAAAATGGAGAGAATTATCATAAATGGCAAACATAGTAATAACAACATCAGGTAACTCTATAATAGTAGCTTTTAATGACTACTCATCAATTATTGGTGCTACAAAAAGAAGTTATGACATAAGAGATATAGCTGAAGTTGAATTAGGTTCTGATTACGTTCAACTATCTATAAGAGATTCACATTCAGTAAATACGTGGCTATTAACTTATGATAGCGGATATAGTGGTAGTGAGAGGTTTATAGTTGATTCAGTTTCAGCATCAGCTCCATCTAGTGAATCAGATTTATTTGATAAAATAACAGCATTAAGAGGATAAAAATGGCAACAAAGACAATAGCATTAAGTTTAAAGATTGATGGCAATGCTGAATTAACTCAAGCACAAGCTAATTTAGACCAGCTTAGACGTTCATTAAAACAAGTTAATGACCAAGAAAAGAAAGGTATAATAACTGCCAAAGAAGCTAATAAGGCTAGAGCTGATTTAAACGTAAATATAAAAGCATCTAGAAACGCTTTAGTAGACCAACAAAACGCTATATTAAAAAACAACGATGCCTTAAAAAAGAATAGTGGATTTGTTGCTGGTGTTCGTAAGGGAGTAGGTCAATGGGCTACATCTATGATTGGAGTAACTGCTGCTATTGCTGCTGGAACTAAAATCATAAGCAGTATGGTTTCTGTTGTTGTTGACTTTAGTAAATCAACATCTACACTAGCATCGGTGTTGGGTAAAACAAAGGGAGAAATAAAAGCCTTATCAGACCAAGCTAAACAATTAGGAGCAACAACAGCCTTTACAGCAAGTGAGGTAGTAGAACTTCAAACAGAGTTTGCGAAGTTAGGTTTTCCCGAAAAGGATATTCAAAATATGACTGCTTCTACGCTTGATGCTGCTGCTGCATTAGGTAGCGAATTAGGAGAACAAGCAGCTTTAACTGGAGCAGTATTAAAGGGTTATGGTTTAGATTCAACAGAAGCAGCTAGAGTTAATGATGTGTTAGCTAAGTCTGCTAGTAGTTCAGCTTTAGATTTTAGTAAATTAAGCACAGCCTTACCGATAGTTGGTGCAACAGCAAAAACAGCAGGAGTAGATTTAGAAAGAACAACAGCTTTATTAGGTACTTTATCAGATAGAGGTATAGACGCTTCTACTGCTGCAACTTCATTGAGAAATATATTCTTAGAGCTAAGTAAGAAAGGTTTAACTTTTGAGGAAGCAATGGCTAAGATTAGTACGGCAACAGATAAAAACGCTGTTGCAATGGATTTGTTTGGCAAAAGAAGTGCTACTGCTGGTATCATTATCGCAGAGGCTGGTGGTTCTATTGATAAGTTAGAAGAAACATTAAGAGGTGCAGAAGGAGCAGCTAAAGAAATGGCAGATACAATGCTAGACAACTTAGCTGGAGATATAACTAAAGCTGGTTCTGCTTGGGAAGGGTTTATTCTTTCTTTAGAAGATGGGGAGGGTGTGTTTAGTCAGATATCGAGGTCTTTTACACAAGCATTTACAGATATATTTGATACTTTAACAAGGTTAAATAATGGAGATTTTGAAGGTATAGGGGAAAGAATAATAGGCGATGCCAAAGGTATTAATGACAGAATAACTTTAACAGATAAATTAACTGGTAAAGTAACAGAGTTAAGCATAACACAAAATGATTTATTTTTAGCAGCTAAACAAAATGAAGAAATATTTAATGCTTTAAATTCAGCTTATAAAAATGGAGAAATAGATATTTCTAAATATGAAGCTGGAATTAGGAATCTTGCAGACGGTTATCAAGCGTTAACAGCAGAACAAAAGCATCAACAAAGAGTTGAAGCAGATAGAGCAGAATTAAAAGCAATAGAGGATGAGGAAAACGCAAAGTTACAAGCTAAATTAGTAGCAGATAACGCAGCAGCAGAAGCTGAAGAAAAAGCAAACGAAAAAAGAGAAAAAGCAGCAGCAGATAGTGCCAAGCGTGAAGCAGAAGCAAGACGTAAAGAAGAAGAAAAAGCCTTTGAAGATAAAAAGAATAGAGCAATACAAGCTCAAAAAGAACTTGAACAATTAGCTATTCAATCTATTACAGACGAAAGAACTAGGGAAAGACTATCAACAGCAGCTAAGTTTGATGATAAAATAGCAGCTTTAAAACAAGATGGAGAAGAAGAAAAGGCTTTAGCATTGGCGTTAGAGCAGAGTAAAAGAGATGCTTTAAAAACACTAGATGAAAAATTTAAAGCAGAAGATGAAGCTAAGAAATTAGAGGAAAGAGCATTAGAATTAGAAAACAATCTAATAAAAGCTGGAGAAGATTTAGAGCAACAAAATCTAATATTAGAAGAACAAAAGCAATTAGAGTTAAGCAACCAAGAATTAACTGATGCGGAAAGAACATCGATTAGTTTAAAGTACGACCAACAAATCGCTGACAATACTAAGAAGCTAACAGAAATTAAAAAGCAAGAACAACTAGCAGCGTTAAGTGTTGTTGCTGGTGCTTTTGATGCAATAGCAAGTTTAGCAGAAGAAGGAAGTAATGAAGCAAAGGCTCTAGCCACAGTATCAGCTATTATAAACTCTTATTTAGCTTATACAAACGCTTTAGCAAATACTCCAGCCCCAGCACCTTTCCCTCAGATTGCAGCAGCAAGTGCTTTATTATCAGGTTTAGCACAAGTTAAAAAGATAAACTCAACCAAAAAAGCAGCAAAAGGGATGTATCTTGAAAATGGTGGAATGATTAACGGTGCATCACACGCAAACGGTGGAGTACCTTTTACAGTTGATGGTAGAAGTGGATTTGAAGCAGAAGGTGGGGAAGCTATAATAAATAAAAGAAGTACTGAAATGTTTAGACCTTTATTAAGTCAAATAAACGAAGCTGGTGGTGGTGTTGCTTTTGCTAGAGGTGGGTTAGTTTCTAAATTTCAAACAGGTGGATTAACTCCTTCAGCTACTGGTGTAACAGCTACGCAATTAGCATTAAGTTCTAATGGTCTTAGCATAGAAGAACTAGGGCAAACAATAGTATCAGGAATAAATGATAAAGAAGTTATAAACGTAGCAACATCGACAAGTGATGTGGCAGCAGATGCTTTTAATGTGCGTAATGTAGCCACTTTTTAAAATATAATTTTGTAATTTTATGTTAGTAGATGAACAAACAAAAGAGAATAGAAGAAATATCTGTAACTTATGTCCAAACAAAAGAGGTCATTTTAAGTTATTCGGTATCGTTATCTTTAAAAGAGTTAGCCAATGTAAAATTTGTAAGTGTTCTTTACTGTTAAAAACAAGTATGGATTTTTCTAAATGTCCTAAAGGCTTATGGTAGCACCAAAATTTAAAGCAATAAACTACACAGATAGAGACAAGGTAATAGATGCTTTTTCTGAAATAGGTAAAATAAGACCAGATAGTAAAAAAATAGTCTTTTTAATCAATCTATTTAATGATTTTCACAACAACGAAATGTTAACATTAAAGTCTTATGCTTCTTGTGGAGATTGTCAAAGAGCATTAAGTAATTTTTTTAGATACGTAATAGAAGAATGGAAGAAATAATAGAAGAACTTTTAAGTAGTTATGGATTAAGCCCTGACAAAAAGACTATTAATGTAATGATAAGATTGATGGAACTTGGCTTTGATTATAAGTGGTTGCGTAATGTAAAAATAATAAAAGACTTTGATGAGCTTTATAAAACTGATATGCCTGTAATGGATATATATGGAGATTTAAGTATTAAGCATAAAGATTTATCTGTAAATCATATAAGAAAAATAATTAGCGAAAGACAATTATTTGAAATTTAATTTTATTGCTTACACTTAAAGCAACATAAAATTTTGCTCTATTGTAACTTTGTAGTATAAAATTATACTATGATTTTTAACAAAGCAGAGAATAGAACCGAAATCAATATAAATGATGAAATCGGTTTTTGGGGTGTTACCCATCAAGACTTCACTAATCAGCTTAACCAATTCGATGGAGAAGATATACAATTAAATATAGCTTCTTACGGTGGTGATGTTTCTCACGCTTTTGCAATCTATAATTCTTTAAAATCTCACAAGGGGCGTGTTACTGCTAATATCTATGGAGATTCAGCAAGTGCAGCAACATTTATAGCTATGGCAGCAGACGAGATAAGAATGGTAGATAACGCTATGTTTTTAATTCATAATGTTTGGGGTATGGTTGTGGGCGATTCAGAAGAATTACGCAAACAAGCTGAAGTTATGGATAAATTAAACAACAATATAATTGATGTTTATAAAAAGAAAACAGGTTTAAACAAGAACACTATTAAATCTTTAATGAATAAAGAGGAGTGGTGGACTGCAAAAGAAGCAAAAGCAAATGGATTCATTGATACAGTTGTTGAGCCTAGTGATGCTTTAAATCGAAGCGAAGCAGTATTAATGAACTGTGCTAACGATAAAATGAAGTCAGCCCTATTAGAGAAAGTAAATTCAATTAATAATAAAAACCAATTCAAAATGACAGAAGAAAACAAATCTTGGTTAAAAGAGATGTTTGAAGACGTTAAAAACTCTTTCAAAAAAGAGGAAAGCGTGGTTGAACCTATCGAAGAGCCAAAAGAAGAAACAGTTTCTAAGGAAGATGTTTCTGAAATGTTAAATTCAGTTAAAGAAGAAATTTCAAGCATTAAAGCTGACAACGAAACTAAGTTGAACGCTAAAGATGAAGAAATCGCTAAACTTAGAGCTGAATTAGAAAAGAAAAATGCTAAAGCTGTTGAAGCAAGTGCTAACGCTGGTAACCCAGAAGAAGAAGCTAAAAGCACTAAAGAGGAAGTTTCTCCTTTTTTAGCTAAAACAGTAAGCAGATTGTCTAACAAATACAAAGGTATTTTAAATTTTAAATAAATGGCAAATGTATTAACAGCGAATTTTTCGCACACATACGCTGGAGAAGAACTAATTAATGAAATGTTTTTCCAGCCACAGGAATCAGTACCAGCATTATCACAATGGTATAGATTTATTCCTGTAAAAGGAGATAAAGTAAACGTATATTTACCTCAAACTTTATCAAAAATATTAAGAAAATACTCAACTTGTGGTTTTAGTGCTGCTGGTGGAGTTACTACTATTGTTGACAAAACATTATCAGTAGAGAAAATCAAAGCTAACTTAGAAGAATGTGTTGACGCTTGGGATGATACTATCTTTGCAGAGTTAATGAAACCTGGAGTTAACAGAGATGACTTATCAGGAACTTTGATTGATAACATCATTAGAACACAGTATTTAAAAGCTGCTCAATCAGACATTCATAGAATTGCTTGGTTTGCTGATGCTAACGATGCTGATGCAGACTGGAATCAATTTGATGGTTGGATTACTAACTTCGTTGATAACTCTGCTTCTTTTGAAACAGGAGCCTTCTTAGATTTAGATTCTGATAACACTAACTATGAAAATTCTGATGTTCTTGTTTCTAATGGTGCTTTAAATATTTTTAGAGCTTTATGGGCTGCTCAATCAGCTACTTTAAGAGCTGTACCTAACAATATGAAAGCGTTTTATGTAACTAACACTTTTATTGACAACTTTGCTACTACACTAGAAAATCAAGGAAACAGCGAAGGACAAAGATTAATTCAAGATGGTGTTACAACATACTACTTTAGAGGTGTTGAGTTGAAAGCAGTACCAGAATGGGATACTAACTTGGCTGATTCTACTAACCCACACTACACAGGGTCTGGTTTAAGTATCGGTTCTAACTTAGTTGTTTATGCAGCTAAAGATAACTTAGTATTTGGTTCTGATGTTTCAGAAGGTTCTACTTCATTCAAAGTTAGATATGCTGACGATGACGATGAAACAATGAAACTAACTACTAAATTTAAGTTAGGAGTACAAGTGATGCACTACGAATACGTTTGTATCGGATATTAATATAGTGAGGGCTTCGGCTCTCACTTCTTAAAAATTATTAAACTAATTAAAAATGGCAGAATTAAGCGCAGATATATTAGTGGCTTGTGAGGATGAAAATAGACGTGGTGGTTTTAAAAGAATGTTCGTTATCAATAGAGAAAACGTAACTTCTTTTACTGCTGGTGCTACTCACGATTACACAGCCGTTACATTAGATGCTACATCAGATGTATTTTTTGAGATACAATTTGATGACGAAGGTTGTTCTTATACTGCTGAAGGTTCACGTGAAAACGGGTCTTCTTTACAAGAACATACTATTGAAGCTGTTATCCCTAGAATAGATAAAACTAAAGCTAAACAATTACAAGCATTATTTACATCTTGTAAAGTTATAGTTATAGCAGAAACATACATATCAACAGGCACATACAATCAGGCTTTTGTTGTTGGGTATGATGAAATTCTATTAGATGATGCAGCATTAAGAGCTAATGTAACAACAACAGTAGAAGCTGAATTACAAGGTCAAAACGCTTACACTTTAACAATGACTGGTAAGAGTGCGGAAATCGCTAGAGAGTACGTAGGGTCTATCACAAGTAATTTAAGTGGAACAGTAAACTTCGGTAGTTAAGAAGTTGATTAAATAGCAGGGAGCTTCGGCTCTCTGCTTAATATAATAGTTATGTATAAACTAAAAGATAGTGGTGTTGGTAAAAAATGGTGTGGAGATGAGGTAATCATTTTATCACACGAATTAAGCCAAAGAAAATTAAAAAAACTATTCAGTAAGAATTGCGAATTTGTAACTTATGAACAAACCACAACAAGCGAGGAAACCGAGATATCGAGTAGTACCGCAGAAAAAAATACAAGCGTTGGCAGTTCAAACGGACGTAAACCAAACACAGGAAAAAGAACCAAAAAGTCAAAAGCAGACTAAGTGGTTTCCCTTTTTTAAGGATTCAAACAATATCTATATTAACGATTTAGCAGCTAGAACTAAAAGAAGTTCTACTCACGGTGCTATCGTACAATCTAAAGCAAACTATACTAAAGGTCAGGACTTTTTATACTACAAAGAAAGTGAAGAAGTTAATTACGAAGACTTAGAAGTTAACTTTAAAGAATACTTAAACGAAGTAAACAATAAAAGACAATCCTTACACGATGTTTTTGGGTTAAATTCGTATGATTTTGTTTATAGTGGTAATGCTTATCTTGAGGTAATAAGAAGTAAAAACTTTACATCTATATTTTATTTAGATGCTTCTAAGGTAAGAGTATCGGAAGACACAGCTTATATAAGTGCATATTGGAGAGATATAGAAAACGACCCAACAAAAGGTAGTTCTGATTATCCTATATCTACTTTAGAGTTGTGGAATGGAGAAATTGACACTAAGCAAAAACACTTCGTTGTTCACGTAAAAAACACTACACCTGAATACGATTACTACGGATTACCAGAACATATCCACGTATTAAAGTGGGCTGATGTAGAATATAAAATAGCACAATTTAATCTATCAAAACTTAAAAACGGTTTCTTCCCTAGTGCATCTATTACTATGGTAGGGCAACCACCAGAAGGTTATACAGCAAAAACATACGTAGAAGCTATAAAAGATAGTTTTACAGATGAAAGCAATAATCACAAAATGATTGTTCAACTTGTAAATGATGCAGAACAAGCACCAATTATAAATGAATTTACAACAACTAGAGAGGGCGAAATGTTAGAACTTCAAAGGTTAGCAAGAGAAAACATTATAAGTGGTCATAGATGGTTTGCTTCATTAGCTGGTATAGCAACTGCTGGGCAATTAGGTAGCAATCAACAAATAAGAAACGAATACAACATAGCTTTAAAGAGTGTAGTTGTGCCACAGTTTCAAAATCCTTTATTAAATGTTTATAATGACATAATAAAAATGTTAGGATTTGATATTGAATTAGGTGTTTTAAATGTTGCTCCAGTAGGAATAGAAGATAAAATTGACCCTATGCAAATACTCGATAAAAACGAGTTAAGAGAATTATTAGGATATGAACCAATAGAACAAAGCGATGAGCCTAACAACGGAAATGATGACGTCAACGGAAGTGAAGACGTCAGCAATAGTGGACAGTAATTTTGATACTGCTTACTTAGACCAATACATACTTTATTGCCAAAGAAGATACATAAGACCTTTTTTGGGGGAAGATTATTACGAGGAATTATTAACACAAATTGCAGGTAGTAGTTTAACAAGTGATAATAATACGCTTTTAGAAAGTTATATTAAACCATCTTTAGCACATTATGTTGTACACGCAAGTTTACCACAATTAAGAAATCAAATAGCGAAAGGTGGTGTTTGGTTGAATTTATCAGATACTTCTGATGCAGCTAGTAATGTTGGATACAATCAAATAAGAGATGACTATATTACAAAAGCAGAAGCATTTAGAGAAGAAATAGACTACTTTATAAAAGATGCTAGAAAAGACGATAGTACAAAATACCCTTTATATTGTGGTAAAAATAGTCAAGACACAGGAATAGTAATTTATTAAAATGAACGAACACCAACAAATATTAACAACCAAATTAGGGCTTATTATAGGAAGCGTAACAGGAACACTAACACTAGCAGACATTGATTTAATAATGGCTATTCTTTTAAAGTTTGTATCTATAATATCATTTATAATAGTTATAGCTTTGAATATACCTAAACTATACCACAAGATAAAGAATTGGAGAAATGGAAAAAATAATTGATATATCTAAATACGTTGGTGCTTTTATGGTTATTCAAGCTGGATTAGGTTTTATTGCAAAGCCTTTATTGGATGACTACATAGACAATCATATAAAGACCTATCAAAAACAAGTAGAAGAAAAAGAAAACAATAAACAAAGTTTTAGAAGTTTATTAGCTCCTAAGATGGGAGTAGAAGAGGATGAAGTACACATTGAACTTGGTAGAATGTATAAAGATGAGCAGGATTTTAAAAAGATAGTTAAAAGCGAAATAAAATATTATCATCCATCAACATTGATTAAATGAAAGTAGAGATTAAAAGAATAACCGAAGGAGATAGGCAAACAGAAGGAGTATTAACTGTTTTCAATGGAGATGAAAAAGTATTCCAATGTTATACTTTAGAACTACCAGACAAAGACAATCAAAAGCGTGTTTCTTGTATTCCTAAAGGAGTTTACAATGTAGAAAAAAGGTACTCTACTAAATATAAACACCACTTTCATATACAAGATGTACCAAACAGAAGCTATATTTTAATACATCAAGCTAACTATGTACGCCAATTATTAGGCTGTATTGCTGTGGGTAAAACTTTAACCGATATTGACAAAGATGGATTAAGGGATGTAACTTCTAGTGTAGCCACAATGAATAAATTAAACGGTATTTTACCAGACACTTTTAAATTAACAATAAAATGACAGATAAATTAAAAAATATTATATCAAACATTATAGGCTTAATAGTTGTATTAGTTAGTTTTTACTTATACATATTTAAAGACTTAGAAACTGCTAAGTTCTGCATTGCTTTGGTTGTTTCTTTAGCTTTATTTATGTTTAAAGCACCTGTATTAAAAGACTATATTAAAAAGTTTTTAGATAAGAAGTTAAAGTGAAACTAAAAGATTTTATAATAACAGCCTTAGTAATTGTAATTATTTATTTATTCACTTGCAATAAACCTAAAGTAATAACCGAAACTAAAACAGTTACAAGGGTTGATTCACTTTATTTTAGAGATACAATAGTACAAACAATAAAAGTTCCTAAGAAAGAGTTAGTATTTATTAAAGAAACACCGTTTAACATAGATTTAAGCGATACCAGCGAACTTTCTGCTCGTTTTAGTACTTATGTATATGAACAAAAAGATAGTTTGTTAGAAGCTCTTATTTCAATCGAAGCAGATAAACGACCCGATAAAGTTAGCTTTGAGTATGAATTTAAGAACTTTACTTTAAGAGATTCAATTTATGTAAGAGATTCGGTTTATAATGAAGTTAAAAAGTCTTTTTTAAGTGTTGGAGCTACTTTGGTTGGTAGTAAAACTTCGTTTGGGTTTGCTCCAGTAATTCAATACAGCCATAAAAAAGGCAATAATTACTCATTAGGTTATGATTTAATTAACAATCAATTTCACGTAGGGTTTAGTAAAAAGATAAGCCATTAAAACGGCTTCCAACATCCGATATAAAAACATCTAAAGACGTTTCATATCTTGGTGTTATGCACAATAATTAAAAAAAAGGGTGACTCACTCTTACGCAAAAAGAGATTGTTGTATATTTTGATAATTAGTTACAAGTATTTCTGTTCTAAAGTTTTTCAAATTACCTCTTTCTCCTATTATAATAATGTTTAAGTTTCTTTCTTTTGCTTGTTCCAAAATAAATGGGTGGTCAAATTCACTCATTGCAAACTTGAATTTACTTTTTTCTAAACAATCAAATAAGTCTTTACTATCATTTTCGTTAAATGAGTTGCTATAATTATCGTCAGTTCCTAAATACGGTGGGTCACAGTAAATAAAACCGTTACCAGCATTTTTATCTCTTAACTGCTTAAAAAAATCCCTAAAATCTTTATTACTAAATTGAACGTCTTTTATAAGTTCAAATGTTTTATCTATCCTTTCTTGAAATATACTTTTAGGGTTTTCAGCCCCAAAACACATAGAAGCACCAGCACCCATATAAGTAAAATTACTTAAAAATATGAACCTTAACGCTTGCCTTATACTTTCGGATTCTTTGTGTTTTTTCCAATGTTCTAAAAACGCATTGTGTACAGGTAAAATTTCCATCTGTTTTTTAAGTTCTTCTTTTTGTAATGTAACTACTTGAAACAAGTTAAATACATCGTTATCAAAATCATTTACAATATTATATTTTACTTTCGGCTTATTAAAGAACATTCCGCCAGCACCAAAAAAAGGCTCAATATACATTGTATGTTTAGGAAAATGCTTTTGTATTTCCTTTGCTATTTTGCTTTTGTTTCCCATTCTTCTTAATATCATATCTTAAATTTAAAACGGCTTCCAACACCACATATCAAAACATCTAAAGACGTTTCATATCTTGGTGTTAGTGGCAATGCTACCCGAACACACGAGCAACTGCCAAATCATAATATTTTACCTCTTTTTCAATTCCAATGAATTTTCGGTTCAACTCTTTTGCTCCTAAGCAAGTTGTTCCACTACCCATTGTGTTATCCAAAACAAGTTCGCCATCATTTGAGTAAGTGCTAATAATCCATTTCATCAACTCCAAAGGTTTTTCTGTTGGGTGCTGTTTTGCCTTTTGGTTTGCGTTGCTAATCTCAATAATGGAAGTCGGATAGTATTCATTATTAAACTTCACATCTTCATTATAACTTCCGTATGTTCCTTTATTCCCACCAACATAACCACCTTTTTTTCGTGGCTTTCCTCGTTCTTCCATTATTGGATTATACGTTGTTTTCCCTTTGGCAAAAATCAAAATATCTTCGTGCCTTCTCAATGGCATTTTTTTGGCGTTTAAAAATCCGCTTGTGCTTTTCTTATCCCATATCAGTTTATACTTAAACCACTTTGGGTTGCTCATCATTAATACGCCTGTAAAAATACCATCAGCAGTTAAAACTATGCAACCGTTTTCACTTAATATTCTACTGTAATTTTGCCAAAGTAAATCCAAAGGCAAAACACTATCCCACTTGTTTTGAGTAGTTCCATAAGGCAAATCTGCTAAAATAAGTTGAACCGATTTATCAGGAATAAGAGGTAAAATATCCATACAATCTGCATTGAACAAAGCACAGCCACTAACATCGGCTATATGCAATAGCGGTTTCGGTGCGTTGTTCAACATTTGTTCTATTATCATAATTCGTTCTATATTTAAAGTTTTGTTTTTCAAATCCGCTACTGCACATAGCCGTAGCCGTTAGCAAACATACAACAATTATTTTGAAATAAAAAATATTTGTTTATATTTGTACAAACTAAAATTATGGCAGGTCAAGGACAACAAGTTGCTTATGAAAAGTTTGTAATTGAAAGATTAGAAGTTGAGCCAAACAACACAAGGTTAGCAGAGATAGTACAGCAAGAATTTTCATTAGACACTCCATTAGACACAATCCGCAGGACTGTATCAAGGATAAGAAGTAGAAACTCTACTCAATTAAAGAAACCGATAAAGCGACTATTCTACGACATCGAAACAAGTTACGCAAAGGGTTGGTTTTGGCGACCATCTTACAACACTAGAATAACCTATCAACAAATAATAGAACATTCTAAAATAATTTGTATAAGTTGGAAGTGGCAAGGCGAGGATAAAATCTACAATCTAAAGTGGGATAAAGACCAATGCGATAAACAAATGATTTATGAGTTTATAAAAGTATTAGACAAAGCAGATGAAGTAGTAGCTCATAATGGAGATAGATTTGATGAGAAGTGGATAAGAAAAAGAGCAATATACCACCGTTTACCTATGCGACCTAATTACAGAAGTTTAGATACATTAAAAAAGGCTAAAGCACATTTTGGTTTTGATTCTAATAGATTAGATGATTTAGGCGATTATTTAGGAGTAGGTAGAAAGTTGGAAAATGAAAAGGGCTTATGGGATAAAGTAGTACAATTTAATAATCGTAAAGCACTACAAAAAATGGTTGATTATTGCGATGTAGATGTTATCTTATTAGAAGATGTTTATACAGTAATGATGCCATACATTAAAAAGAACACAAATTTTGCTGTATTAAAGGGTGGTAATAAATTCGATTGCCCTGAATGTGCTAGTCCTCACACCCACTTAGTAAAAACATACACAACAGAAGCAGGAACATTTAAGCGAGTAATGGAGTGTAAGAGTTGTGATAATAACTTTAGCATAAATAATAGCACATATCAAAATTATTTAGTAAAACAAATGACTAATGACAACTAATGAGAAGATTAAAAGGTTAATGATAAAGCACACTAACAACTTTATAGATAAGAATAATATTTATGGAGATAGTTTGCAAAATCCTATTAGTATATTTCAAAAGGATAAAATGCAAGGTATTTTAGGGCGTATAGATGACAAACTAAACAGAATTAAAACAGTAGGCATAAATGAAGATACAGAAGATACTATTGAGGATTTAATAGGGTATTTTGTGCATTTAGAAATAATGTTAGAGGATGCTAAAGAAGAAAGTTAAAGGTATATTCTTATCCTTACCAAAAGAAACAATATCCAGCGAATATATTGCTGAACTAACAAACACTAATATTAATAAGATTGAAAAAATATTAGTAAATTTGGAGAAAGAAAAGTTCATAAAGTGAAAACATCATTAGATAAAGAAATAACTGTTTATTGTGTTTTAAGTGAATACAACGAAGCACTTATTAATGATGGTATTTGTGATTATTACTTAACACTTCAAGACTTATACGAATGTGAGGGTGTAGTTCCTCACGTAGAGTTAAAAACTAAAGAATGGTTAGAGCTTGATTCTAATTCAATAGACTTAACATTATTAAATTTAAACTAATTTCCCTTTTCATAATTCTTGTTTTGGGGTGGTTGTAGAAATGCAGCCACCTTTTTTTATCTTCTGAAACCCTTATAAACATTGAGAAAATAAAAATAAATGAAAAAAAGTTAACCAAAAGTTAACAACGTATTACTTTTTGTATTACATTTGCTTTAAGTTTAATACTTAAAATAAAACGATATGGAAACTTTAAAAACACTACACGCAAAAATTGAAAAAAAAGCTATCTCAATAAAAAAAGTTAAGGATGATTTAAAAACAAGCACAGTTGATTCTGTTACTGAACATTTGAAAGTGTTTTTAAAAAAATTACAAAACGATAAAGAAAACTTGCAATTACAATTTGATGAAATATATAAAAAATTCAATTAAACAAATAACAATTAAAACAAAACAAGATGAAAATAGAATTAAACGACTTAGAGTTCCCTTATTACGAAGGATTAGATTCAGAAGGAAACTTTATTAGAGATGCAGTAATTAACTATAATGATTATGTTATTACTTGCGAGGTTAGTTGGTGGTATAACTTCCAATTAGATAAAGGAGATTATTATACACCTGATTATAAGTTCGCAACATTAGACCACTTAACTATTATATTAGATGAATGGTACGACAAAGAAGAAACTCTACTACATTTAGAAGATAGCACTAAAGCAGTTATTTTAGAAAAGATAGAAAAACATATTAAAGAACATACAAATTTTAGTATATGAATAAATATAAAAAAGCAGATGCAAACGGTAATCAGTTACCAGAGCAAATAGGAAAGGGATTAACTCCTCATTGGGATAAAATAAAAGACCAATATAGAGAACCTTTAGATGATATTATTACATTTAAAATATCTAAAAAAGACAAACAATGCTTTGAAAAGTTGTTAGAAATGAATAACTTAGACAAGTCAAAAGTGTTGAGGGCAGCAGTAAAAGAAATTAATAACGAATTAAAATAATAGATTATGGAAACAATTAAGATTCAAGGAAAAGACTATGTAACTGTAAACGAAAGGTTAAAATACTTTAGAGAAAAGTTTGCAGGTTATAGTTTAACAACTGAAATTTCACACATAAACGAAAACGGTGTAATTGTCAGAGCAAGTATAAAGAATGATAAAGGCGATGAAGTAGCAAGTGGCTATGCTCACGAAAAGCAAGGCAGCTCATTTATTAATAAAACTTCATTTATTGAAAACTGTGAAACATCTGCTTGGGGTAGAGCATTAGCAAATTTCGGAATAGGCATAGATTCATCTGTTGCCTCTGCTGATGAAGTAGCAAACGCAATTAAAAACCAATAAAAATAAATGTTATGAGAAAACAAGGAGATATATTAAAAAAGACAATAGATAGATATGAGAATGCTTTGAATATACTTTATTACACGCTTCAAAGCAACAACAACATATCTATAACGAAATTTATATTAAATAATGGATTATCTAAAAACACACCCGTTGTGCTTTATAAAAATGGAATATTAAAAACAAATAATAAAAGGGGTAGAGCTTGTAAGTATTATTGGAATACAATAAAACCAACAAAAGATATGGCTGTATCTGTAATAAAAGAGGTTAATGATATTGGTTATAGAGAAAAAATAAAAAGAGATAATAATGAAGATGAAGTAAAAAAAAGGGGCGGTAAAAGAAATGGAGCTGGAAGACCAAATGGAAGTATTAATGTTCGGTCTGCAAAGAAAGTTATTACAAAGTCTTTTCTTTGGGGGTTATACTCATATAAGGAAACAATAAAATGAGCTGGGGTAATTTAGATGAGTTTCAAGGATTCTCGGAAGAACCTAAAGAAACACAATGTTCTGCTTGGCAAATGTCTATAATAGAAAGCCTTTTAGTTGTTGCTAATTTAGACCAAAAAGAAAAAGACTTAATAGGAACTAACATAGAAGGATATTCAGAACAAGAGGCACACGAAACAATAAAGTATTTAAAAGAAAACAGTATAGAAACTGATTGTAGAAAAATCTTTGAAAACTATTTAAAATGAAAACATTAGAAGAAATAAAAGATAACTTAATAGCTGCTGTTGATACTTACGAAAGTTTAGATTTAGACGATGTAATGCAACTAAGCGAAATATTAAGAACTTTTGATGTTAACTTAAACCACTTAGTAATAGTAAGAGATGAATATTATAAAAAGTTTCAGAGTGTTTATTTTAATTCAAAAGCACCAAGTTCAGCAGCAAAAACAAAAGAGGCTGAAATGTTAGTTCCTGAATTAGATTTAGTAAGAAAAATATTAAGACATTATTCAGATACGCAGAACAGTATAAGAAGCCAAATAAGTTTAAGAAAAAAAATAGGATAGAGGGGCGTAGATAATAGCGATATTGCTAAAAACAATTTCCTATTTGTAAGGACTACGCTTCCTTTTTTAAAAATAACATTATGAAAATAACAGATAAGATAACAATAACCAACGAAGATAATATGTTATTAATGGCACGTTATCCTGATAACTATTTTGATTTGGCTATTGTAGACCCACCTTATGGTGCAGGAGATGTAAAAAACTGCACTCAAAACAAATACAAAACTTATGTAAATAATAGACCAAGTACGGAATATTGGGATGAACTTTTTAGAGTAAGTAAAAATCAAATTGTTTGTGGTGGCAATTATTTTACAGATTACTTAAAACCTTCACGTGGCTGGGTGTGTTGGGATAAATTACAGCCAAATCCAAAATACGCTGATGGTGAGATGATATGGACGTCATTTAATATTAATACAAAATTTTTTAGGTATATGACAACAAACGTGATTGAGGGGTCAAAAAACATAAGTAATGGCAGTAAAAAACCTAATATACACCCAACACAAAAACCACAAGGTTTATATGAATGGTTACTTATGAATTACGCAAAGCAAGGAGATAAAATACTCGATACACATTTAGGAAGTGGAAGTATTGCCTTAGCTTGTCACAATAGAGGTTTTGAATTAACAGCTTGTGAATTAGACAAAGACTATTACGAAGCAGCAATAAAGAGAATCAAAAACCACGTAGCACAAACAACACTATTTTAAAATGAAAAACATAATATTCACAATAACAGCCCTTACAATTATCTTTTTATCTTTTTGGGTAACTATATTAAGAAACGAATTAAACGCTGTTAGAAACGATAAAAAAGGCTTAGAACAAGAGATAAAGTTAAAGCGAGATACTATTGAAGGAATGTATGAAAATGATTTGAAAGCATTAGAAATAATAAATAATAGATAATATGAATATAGATTTAAAAAAAGAAGAAATTGAGATTATAAAAGAGCTGGTTTCGATTGAAAGAAAACAATTAAGTTCTTTAAATTTTAGTGCAACTAAAGAAGAAGTAGATAAAATAAGAATATTAGCACCGTTAGAATTTAAACTTAAAAATTATGAATAGAAAAATTAATTATTGGGTAGCACCTCAATTAGAGTTTAAAAACCCAGAGGATTATGTAGCAAGAATATGCAACGAATTTGGAATAACTAGAAGTGAGATTTTAGGAAGTTCAAGGCTGCGAAATATAGCAGATGCTAGAGCAATTTTAAGTTATTTGTTGCATAAAAGATTAAAAATGACTAGTTTAGCAGTTGGAAAGTATTTAGGTAGAAACCACGCAACGGTATTACACGCTTGTAAAAAGGTTGAAAACTTAATGCAATTTGAGAAAGGATATAGTGAATTAGTAAATAAATTTATTTAGAAATTGCCCAAGTGTTGTGGTGTTTCCTAAAACAACGTGAAGACGTAAAGCAGTTAGCACCACACACTTTTAAATAGTAAACAATTAAAAATTATATAAAATGAAAAGATTACATTATGCAGAATTAGAGAATACCGATGACATTAGAGGTATTGAATTTGATGAATTAAAAGAATTAACAAACTATGTTTATGAAAGAGGTCAACAGGTAAATAAAGTTTTTTTAGTTACATTTAATATTGGTGATGACTGTTTGTATTCTCCGATATTTGTTGGTGAAAACACAGAAACATTTATAGCATTAATAGCATCTTGTCCAGACTTTTATGAAGAAATGGTAGATGATTATTTTTTACACGAATACGAATCTTATGAGGATGCATATAATGGTGCATTATTTATGAAAGAAGGTAATGTATTATGTACTAGCAAAGAAACTGTATAAATTAAAAATATATAAAAATGAGTGATTACACAAACAAAGGAGTTATATTTAAAAACAACTTCAAAGAAAAAGAAACGCAACCAGACTTTAAAGGAAAAATTAATATAGATGGTGTAGAAAAAGAAATAGCCTTATGGGTAGCAGAAGATAAGAACGGTGGTAAATACTTTCAAGCTAAAATTCAAGAGGTTTGGAATAAAGAAGAGGTAAGCAAACAAAATATTAACAAGGTAGCAAAGGCTATTGATGCTGACGATTCATTACCATTTTAGTTATGAAACTATCACTAACAGAAAGCGAAATAAAGTTAGATAAAGATGCTAATGGTTATAAATATCAGATAAAGGATATTAAAGTTTCTAATATACCAACTAAAGAAGAAGCAATAGCACACGCTGAAAATTTAGCAATGAAATTTATTAGGAAAATGTTTAATTAGTTAATATTTTTTCTTATATTTGCATATCTTAACAATCTAAATACGACAAAATGCAATTAGATTTTTACATAACCCCGATACTGAAAGCGTAGGCTGTCGTATGCCTGTTAAGAACGTGAGTACGTTGAGGGGTTTCTTAATAGTTTATGGGTATCTTAAAACCCTTATATTATGGCAAATATAGATTTAACTTTTTTAGACAATTTTGGAGGTAAAATAAAAGTAGAAGTTGAAAATAATGCACATTATGAAGAAGTGTATGTAGCAATAAGAGGTTATGATGAGCATGAGAATTCTAACTTTGCTGTTTGGTTGGACATATCAACTGCGATTAAATTCGCTAAAGCATTAAGGACTGAAATTAACAAGGCAAAGGAGATGAGCAATGGATAAGTTACAATGGTTTAAATTTAGTTACGCTGATTGGCGAATGGGCAAAATACAAAGATGTTCAGAAATAACACAAGCAAGGTTTTTAAATTTATGTTGTTTGTATTGGAGTAAGGAAGCTAATTTATCTTATGAAGATGCTGAAATAGAAATTGACAAAGAGCATTTAGATGTATTATTAGCGAAAAAAATAATTGAAAGAGATGATGAACATATTTTTATAAAGTTCTTAGATGAACAGTTAGAAGATATTGCAGAAACCAGTAAGGGTAAGAGTAAAGCAGCTAAAATACGCTGGGAAAAGCATAGAAAACGTAAAGCAAACGAAGAGCAAAATAATGCAGATGCAATGCACGTGCATAAAGATGCAATGCAAAACGATGCAGAGAAGAGAAGAGAAGATAAGATAAGAGAAGATAATAACATATATCACACGCAAGAAACTTTTATTGAATGGTTTAATGATTGTCGTAAATTCTTAAAGTTACCATCTAATATTAAAAAACTTTCTACAATGGAGTCGCAAATGTTTAAAGAATTAGAATCTACTTACACAAAAGAAGAATTTAAAACAGCATTTAAAAACTTTAGTAAAGACTCTTATTATAAAAATAATAACTTACTATTCCCTAAGAACTTTCTTAAATTAGAAACATTCACTAAATATCTAAATGTAAAAGAATTAACGACTGGCGAAAAATTAGCAGGAAAATGTTAGAAGAAAGTTTTAATATAAGCGAATACTTAAAAGATTACCATTCTGGTAAAATCTTAATGGGTAAGGGTATTGGATTACCTTTAGATGACTTTCTTAGATTTAAGCATAGCCAATTTACAATCATAAACGGTTTAGATAATGTAGGAAAAACTATTTGGATGTTATGGTATATGCTTTGCCTTTCAAGAAAACACGATTTAAAATGGTGTATTTATTCAGGAGAAAACAAAACAGGGCAATTAGTAAGACAATTAATCCAATTCCATACAGGTAAAAGATTAGAACAATTAGAACTTAAAGAAGTATTTTTATATGAAATAGAAATAAGTAAATGGTTTAAGTTTGTAGATAACAGCCCTTTTTATAAATTAGATGAGTTATTGGATATATTTTCAGATGGTAATTATGATGGTTGTTTAATAGACCCATTTACAGGATTAGACAGAGGTTATACCCATTCTGATAATTATGAGTTTTTGAATAAGTCAAGACAATTTTGTAAATCAACAGGTAAAAGTTTATACGTAAATACTCACGTAGTAAGTGAAGCAGCACGTAGAAATTATGCAGAAAATCACGAATACGCTGGTTATCCTTACCCACCAAACAAAAGCCAAAGCGAAGGTGGTCAGCCTTTTGGAAATAGAGCAGATGACTTTATAACAATACACCGACTAAATGGGCATCCTTTAATGAATTACAAAACACAAATTTATGTAAGAAAAATAAAGGACACAGAAACAGGGGGTCAAGTTTCCCCGATAGACGACCCAATAGAATTTGATTATAACAAAGGATTAGGATTTACTTTAAACGGTCAAAACATATTAAATCAAAGTAGTTTTAATCCATTAGATTTTAGTAAATTAACACCTAATGAGGATTTTGAAGATTCCCCATTTTAAAAAAAAATAAATAAAATAAGTTATGGAAATAAAGATAAATGAAAAAGAATTAATACAGATAACTAATAATGTTATTAATGAAATAACAAGAAATGTTAACAACTATTTTCACGAACAACAAGAATGTGAAAATCAAAGAGGAGTGTATTACATAGAAAAAATAGATTTAACTGAATATATTTTAGATTCTAAAATTACTCTTGAAACTCTTTTAATCAAACAAGATAAATAACAAATAAATAAATTGGACTATAAAACAGAATACAGCCAAGTAAAAGTATTTTTAACAGCACAGTTAGAGCTTCATAAAATAGAGTATGCAGCAACTGGAAACGAAAAGCACTTAGAAGCAATGGAGAAATTTACAGATGCTATTAAGTTTTTAGCTAATGTAAATAATATGGCATTAAAACTAAATGCAGAAAACTATAAATTAAAGAGTTGAAACCAATAATAAACGATAAAAACACAATGATAGTTGTAACTTGGGATTATCCAAATGGTGGAGAATTTTTAATAACGGGAAGCACTACAAATGGAACAATAGAATTAAAAGACATAAAGAAAAACGAACAAGTAAGATTTAAAGGAACTAATAATGTAGTTAGTTTTAAGGATTGTGGAGATTATTTACAAGTAAGAGGATTAAAATTAAAGATATTAAAAAGACCTAAATAAGCGATATAGAATTAAAAAAATAAACAATGGCAAGAAAACCACTAACAACAAATCAACTAATAAAGAAACTACAACCGATATTTAACAAGTATATCCGATTAAGAGATAAAAACAAGCCTTGTATTAGTTGTGGAGAATATGCAGAAGAAATGGACGCTGGGCATTTTTGGGCAAAGTCTGGTTATAGTGGTTTAAGATTCGATGAAGATAATTGCCACGCTGAATGTGTAAAGTGCAATAGATTTGATGAAAGCCATTTAATAGGCTATGCAGAGAACTTAAAAGCTAAGATAGGCGAATATGATTATAAACTACTTCAAGAAAGAGCAGCAGAATATAAAAGAAACGGTAAAAAGTGGAGTAGAATGGAGTTAAGAGAATTGATAGAATATTATAAAGAGCTAGTAAAAAATTTGCAGGAGTAAAATAAAAGTATTACGTTAGCAGAAGTAAAAAATAAGATTATGGAAAAAGAAGAGATTGAAGAAAAAGTGCATTCAAAACTATGTCAAAGATGGTCGCACCTTTATATTGAAGGCAATCCTGATATGACAAAGAAACAACCAAGTATATTTGCACAGGAATTTGAGAGTGTTAAAAAGGACTTAACAATAGAGAGCCAACAAAAGCAAATAGAAGAACTAAAAAAACAATTAGAGCAGAGAGAGGAGAAATTACTTTTAGATTTACTTGAATGGTTATCAGATAGCAACGAACACAATATTAGAAAGAGTGAATTAAGTGAGATATTAGAAGATTATTTTGATTACAAACAGATTAAACAATAAATAAATTGAATGAAACAACCTACTAAAATAACAATACTATTAGCAATAATAACAGGAGCAATTATAGGCTATACTTTAGCCTTGTTAATACTTATGAATTATGGATAAAAAAAATATAATAGGTTGGTGGTCTGGTGGTATTACAAGTGCTGTTGCTTGTAAGTTAGCAATAGATTTGTATGGTAAAGAAAATGTGAGGATTATATTTATTGATACAATGAATGAAGATGATGATACTTATAGATTTAAAGATGATTGTTCTAAATGGTATGGAATAGAAATAGAAACAATAAGCAGTACAAAACACAAAAGTGTTCAAGCTGTCTGGCGTAGATATAAAGCGTTAAATAATGCTAAAGGAGCTGTTTGTAGTTCTGAAATGAAAAGGCAGGTGCGTGAAACTTGGGAAAAAACAAACACTTGGGAGTATCAAGTATTTGGATTTGATTTAGATGAAAGTAAAAGGGCGAAGGGTATGGCATTAAATCACCCACAAACAAAACCTATCTTCCCTTTAATGATGTATGGATTAAATAAAAAAGACTGCATTAAAATAGTTCAAAAAGAAAACATTGAAGTACCTAATATGTATAAATTAGGGTTTTTAAATAATAATTGCTTTAAGACTGGTTGTGTGCAAGGTGGAATAGGTTATTGGCAAAAGATGTATAGAGATTTTCCTAATAAATTTGATGCAATGGCTAAAATGGAGCACGAATTAACAGATGTTAAGGGTAAGCCAGTAACAATGTTGAAAGACCAAAGTTCTGGTGGTGGATTAGTGTTTTTAAAACCACATCCTAACTACCCCAACATTAAAGATATATCAATGATGAAAGGTAGAGAACCTAAACCCTTAGTTGATTGTAATGGGTTTTGTGGAGTTAATGATTTAGATGAAAGACTTGAAACAGAAAAAGAAATAAATTATCAAATGGATATATTTGATGTAATCGAAGCAAAAGCAAATGAAACCCCCAACTAAAATAACAATACTATTAGCAATAATAACAGGAACTACTTTAGCTTATTATATAGCTTTATTAATACTTATGAATTATGGATAAATCATTAAAACTATGGAATTAAAAGCAACAGAATTAAGAGTAAATAACTATCTTGAATTTAAAGATACTATATTTCAAGTTGAGATAATAACCTTAACTGGTGGATTACAGATATACAGAATAGATTATGATAGCGGATATCAATTTATTATCGGACAAGTAAAAGACTTTAAACCAATACCACTAACAGAAGAATGGTTGATACGTTTTGGGTTTGATAAAAAAGGTGAGCAATATTTTAAGGGATATTGTTATGAGATTGGAATGATGCTTAACTCAAATAATGAATGGTATATTGATGATGGAATAAGGACGTTTGATTTACCACTTAAATACGTACACCAATTACAAAACCTTTACCACTCATTAACAGGAGAAGAACTAACAATAAAAGAGTAATTAAAAAATAATTGTTAAATTTGTAAAAAATCCTGATAAAAACAGTAAAAAACAGAGTATGTCAAAGTTTGAAAAAGGACAAAGTGGTAATCCATCGGGCAGACCAAAAGGTACACCAAATAAAACAACTCAAGAAATTAGAGATGCTTTTCAATGCTTTGTAGAAAACAATGTTGGAAACTTTGAAGAATGGATAACTAGAGTAGCAGAAAAGAATCCAGCTAAAGCAATAGAATTAATAAATAACTTATCTGAATACATACTACCGAAACTAAGCCGACAAGAAGTTAAAGCAGAAATAGAAGTAACAGACGAAATTGATTTAAGCAAATTTAAAACAAGTGATTTAAAGAAAGCGATTGAAGACGACAAGAACAAAGATATTAGCTGAATTATATCGTAGGTCGTTTTATGAGTTCTCATTAGAAGCATTTAAAGTACTACACAACGGTCAGGAGATGACCGAGAATTGGCATATTAGATATATCTGCAATACACTACAAAGGGAAGCAGAAAGGATAGCACAACGTAGGCCAAGAAGAAAACACCTGATAATTAACGTACCACCAAGAACATTAAAGAGTGAATTAGTTAATGTGTTCTTTTCAGTTTATTTATGGATATTAGATGACAGTTTAAAATTCATAAGCACATCATATAGTTACCGACTTAGTGAAAGTTTATCAGTACAAGCACGTAGAATAATAGAAAGCGACTGGTTTAAGAATCTATACCCACACATAGAAATAAACAAAGATGAAAACGCTAAAGTAAAATACACTACCAAAAAAGGCGGTTTAAGATATTGTACATCAACAGGCGGAACAGTAACAGGAATGGGAGCTGATGTTATTGTAATAGATGACCCACAAAACCCACAAGAAGCAAGAAGTGATGTTAAGCGAGAAAAGGCAAACGCTTACTTTAACGAAACACTACGTTCAAGGCTTAATGATTCAGATGTAGGAATGTTTATTGTTATAATGCAAAGACTACACGAAGAAGATTTAACAGGAATGTTGTTAGAATTAGAGCCAAGCAAATGGAAACATATTTGTTTACCAGCAGAACAAACAACAAACGTATTTCCAAGCGTTTTAACGAACTTTTATAGTGATTTAGTACTATTCCCCCAAAGACTATCTAAAAACGTCTTAGAGAGCTTTAAAATAGGTTTAGGAAGTTATGGGTATAGTGGGCAGTATTTACAAAGTCCATCTCCTGCTGATGGTGGAATGTTAAAAAGAGATTGGTTTAAGATAGAAGAAACACCTAAAGACAAGAACGGCAACCCTGTTAATTTAAGGTGGGATTTCTTTTTAGATACAGCATACACAGATAAGACTTATAATGATGCTACTGCTATGATGGCTGCTACTTATTATGATAATAAAATATACATTCGCAAGATAGAGGCTGTTAGATTAGAGTTTCCAGAGTTGATTAAGAAAATACAAGAGTTTGTACACGAAAACGGGTACACTCAAAGCAGCAGAATATTTATTGAACCTAAAGCAAGCGGTAAATCAATCTCACAACAGTTAAGACGTGAAACAGGGTTAAACGTAATAGAGGATAAGCCACCAACACAAGACAAGGTAAGTAGAGTAAATGGAATAAGTGCAATAGTTGAAGCTGGGCGTGTTATCTTGATAGATGGTAGATATATTGATTCATTCTTAAATGAGTGTGTAGCGTTCCCTAATGGCACGAATGACGACCAAATAGATACATTAGTTATGTGTGTAGATAAGTACACAACAAGAGCAAACTCTGTTCAAGCATTTGCAATATAATATTTTAAAAAAAGTTTTGTACTTAAAATATAATTTTGTAATATTGCTATATGATAACATTAGAAATTGAAAACAAAGAGTATAAGTGTCCTTCTGATTATTCAGATATTACCTTTAGTGAGTTTAAGAAAATACAAGCGTGGTTAGACTTAGACCATAACAAAGAAATAGTAGATAAGATAATAGATAGTAAGGTAACATCAGATGAAGAAGAAAGGGTACTAAACTTTTATTTAGACTTTATTAATTATGTTACCAAGATACCCAAGAAGCATTTAATGCAAATAAAACCATACGGTAAAGACAACATTGAAGACTTATCTATTCAATGGGTATTTGAAAGACTTTCGTTTTTATTATGTGTGCCACAGATAGAAAACCCACAACCAGCAGAAAAGTTAAACGGATATTATTTTATTGATAGAACCGACTTAAACGAAGCGATGTTAAGGGATTTAACCTTTAGAGAATACGTAGAAGCAGACGCTGTAAAGAAAGAATTTAACAAACTAAAAGAAGGACGTTATGACCGTTTAGCACAATTCTTAGCTATAATGTATAGACCAAAGACATCAAAAGGTAAATGGTTTTGGAAAAAAGAAGTAATAGAAGAATATAATTCTGAAACAGTAAGAGAACGAGCTAAAGAGTTTGATAATATCACAATGGATAAGATATGGAACTGTTTGTTTTTTTTTATGCAGTTGAAAACAAAATCGCTAAAAAATATAGAGCAGTCTTTAAAGGTGGAAGTGGAAAAGGCTCGAAGCGTTTAGCTGGATTAAATTGGCATATTATGAGATATGACATAGCAGAAAGCGGAGTATTCAACAAGGAAAAGATGACACCATTTGAGGCGGTAGGTAGTGAAAATCTACATAATGTATTAAGGTATCAGGATATAAGAGCAATACAAATAGATGAACATAACAAACAAGCTAAGAAGAAATGAAACTATTTCTATTCTGCATAGCACTACTATTATTAGCGTATTTAATATATGACAAAGACTAAAATACTAATAGGTACTGTAACAAGTCAAATAAAAGATTATTGTTGGAAGGAATTTAAAAACCAATTAAGCTCTTTTGAACACGATGTTTTAATAGTTGACAACTCTGAAAGGATAATAAACAGACCACCGTTTAACATAATACACTACACAGGAACAAAGCTATTAAGACAATTAATGCCTAAAGATAATTACTTAGCGATAGTTACCAGAGATTGTATGAATATACTTAGAGATGAGTTTTTAAAAGGAGATTATACTCATTTATTTGTTTTAGAAAGCGATGTATTTATAGAAAAAGAAAGGTTAGAACAGTTAGTTAATTTAGATGCTGATGTAGCTAACTTTACTTATCCAATGAAGTTAAAGCGTAACAACGGTACTGTATCTTTATGTGTTCAATCAACAGGTGTAAGAGATAAAGCATTAATGATAACACCAGAAGAAAGTAAGGAGCTACTTAAAGACCCATCTGTTAAGGTGCTTAATGTTGATTTATTAAACGGTAAGAAACTAACACATTGTGGTTATGGATGCACATTAATTAAGCGTAAAGTATTAGAACAAATAGAATTTAGAGCAGTTAAGCAAAGTAATGGAGTTACGCCTTTTCCTGATAGTACCTTTCATTATGACGTTAATAAAGCTGGGTTTAAGAATGTTTTAGATATGACTTACTTGCCATTCCATTATAACCTAAACAATGAAACAACAACATACGCTAAGATAATACAAATACAAAACACCACATCAAGAAGACAAAGACGTGCCAATAAAAGAAATGCTAAGAGAAACACAGGGAATTAAGATAATAGTTGCTGATAAAAAACACCGTTCAGCTTATTATGTAAACGCTAAGAATAGCTATAATAGGGTGTTATTAGACTTACAAAGCAAGTTGATTAAACTAGATGTGTTAGAAAGTGAGCCACAACAATTAACTGCTATATTTGATACAGATAAAGCAGATAGGTTAATAAACGATGTATTTGAAATAGCCAACATAGTAAGATGTAAACTAATTAAGGTATGAGAAAAGTTTGTGTAGTGCCAATATTCGGAGATTATGACACTCTAAAAGAGCCATTTGTAAGTGAGGGGTGGAAGTATATTTGCATATCAGATAGACACCATAAATCGGACGTATGGAAGACTAAGGTGTTTAAATCAGATTTAACAGATAAAAGAAAGAGTGGTTATGTTTTAACACAGCTTCATAGATTGATAGACTTTGATATTGCTTGTGTAGTGGGTGGGCAAATACAAATTAACGATGACTTGAATAAGTATATAACAGAAGACTTTGATTTTATTAGTCTTAACCATCCTAGTAGAAATTGTGTTTACAAAGAAGCACAAGCTTGTATATTATTAGATAAGGATAACCCAAAGACAATAGCAAAACAGATGTATAAGTATTTAGAAAATGGCTATCCTGTAAACAATGGTATGATTCAAACAGGTGTAACATTTAGAAAAGATAATAATTTGATTCGTACATTTATGAATCATTGGTGGCACGAAATAGAGCAGGGCAGCCATCGTGACCAATTAAGTTTTAACTATGTATTAGATAAGTATAAGATAAACCATAAAGAGATAAGCAGTAATTTATTAAATAAACAATTTAAACTACATAATCACTTATGAGAATAGGTATTATAACAGCAATATGGCAACGCCCTGAAGTATGGGATATGTTCAAGCGTGGTGTTATGCGCTTACGTAATCAATATGAAGATGTTGAAGTAGAAGTTTGTGTTGCTGGTTCAGAAGGACATAGAAGTCAAAACAGATGTAAAGAGAAATGGATTCATTATGTAGAAGTGCCAAACAATCCATTAGGGCGTAAAATGAATGAAGCAGCATTATTAGCTAAAAATAAAGGTTATGATTATTGTTTGTTAGTTGGTAGTGATGACATTATCTGTAATAAGTTGTTTGATTTATATTTAGATTCAGCAGAACAAGGGATAGATTACACCTACCTAATGGATGGATATTTTTTTGACACAATGAGTAGGTTAGCTTTATATTGGGGTGGGTATAAAGACCACAGAAAAGGCGATTCATTAGGTGCTGGGCGTTTCTTATCTAATAAGTTGTTAGACAAATTAGACTGGCAGATGTGGTATGATGTTAAGTTAAGTGGAATGTTAGATAGTGCTATGGATGAAAAGATGAAGCAACTTGAATATACAGAAAAAGCAATATGGTTAAAAGAAAGTGATTGTATGTTGTTAGATATAAAAAGCAGTACTAATATGACTACATTCAATAGGTGGCAAAATAGTGATTTTATAAATGTTAGTGAAATATTAAGACATTTACCTGTTTTTGAGTTTAAAAAGATTTATGGATAACAGAAATAATATAAGCGACTTTGCATTTATACATCCTAACGCAATAATAGGTAAAGGAAACACTATTGAAGAAGGTGTTATTATACGTTCAAATGTAATAATAGGAGATAATAACCATATATCGCCTTATGTTACTATCGGTTTAGCTGGAGAAGTAAGAGGAGAAAACGAAATAAAAGGAAGGGTTGTAATAGGCAATAATAATGTAATAAGAGAATTTACATCAATACAAAGCCCTCAAAGATTTGACTTCACACAAATAGGTAATAACTGTTTTATAATGGAGAAAAATCATATATCACACGATTGTATAGTTGGTAATAATGTAACAATAGCCCCAATGGTTACTTTAGGTGGCTGTGTTAATATAGGCGATTATACTAATCTTGGAATAAACTGCTCAATACATCAACGATTAACAATAGGAGAAAGTGTAATGGTTGGTATGGGTAGTATAGTAACAAAAGACATTCCTAATTATGAAAAGTGGTTTGGAACTCCAGCACAATTTAAAGGATATAATCTTATTGGATTAAAAAGAAGATACCCAGATAAAACAGAAGAAGAATTAATTAAGTTATGTGCGGAATATTAGCAGTCTTAGGAGATTACAGATATAAAGATATACCAGAAGCATTACGTGAACGTGGGCGTGATTCTGAAGGAATGTATCAAGATAACTATGTCCAACTAATGCAAACACGCCTACATATTACTGGTGGGCATATTGATTTACCATATCAACAAGAAGAATTTGTTTTGTTGTTTAATGGCGAGATATATAATTATAGAGAATTTGCACACAACGAATACAAAGCCATTGTAGAAGCATATAAAAGTGATAGGATGAATAAATTAGATGGTCAGTATGCTATTATCATTTATAATAAAAACACACACTTAATAGACGTTTATTTAGATGAGTTAAGAATACACTCTTTATATAAAGGAGAGTACAATGGAAGCATTATATACTCATCTAATTTAAGAAGCTTACCAAAGATAGAATTTAACGAAATACAGCATAGGGGTTATGGCAACATCACAAAGCAAGAAGTTTTATAATGATTTTCTAAAAGCAATAAATAAAAGAATTACCAATAGAGTTGTTGTACCTGTTAGTGGTGGGTTAGATTCTACATTAATTGTAAAAGCGTTAAATGATTTAGATTTAAAGTACTTTGTTAAGTATGTAACAATGTCAGAAAATGATTATGCTTTAGAAGTTGCGGATAGATACAAGATAAGGTTAGAAATATTTGAGCCTAAAATAGAACAGGGAGATTTAAGAAAGATTGTAGGAATATTAGAAGAACCGTTTTATGCACCAAGTGTTAACTATTATCTTTATAAGAAGATTAACGAGATGGGTGGGCGTGTTTCTTTTAGTGGTTTGGGTGCTGATGAATTATTTGGTGGATATGATTACTATAATACTGATAATTACCCACGCGGTTTATTTAAGGAGATTGAAGCAAAAACAAACAAAGAAAAAAAAGAACAAGATATACACTTCTTAACACACCACCATTTAAGAGAAAATGAAAAGATAGGGTTATATTGGCAGGTAGAGGGGCGTTATCCATTCTTAGATAAAGAAGTTCGCAAGTATAATGACATTGGTAAGTCATTAATAAAAGAAACACTATTACAAGACTTTAACGATGGTTTTGTTAATCGTAAAAAAGAGGGTTTTAGATTAACCAATATAACAGACCGTTCTAAGCAAAGGCTACAATATTTAGAGCAATTAGCAATATTTAGAGATATATTTAAAATTTAGTATTGTATTTTGACTATCTAACGAAATATTGTTGTTTAATTTTGTATAAACACAGATTAAATGGCAAGATTACAAACGGTTGTAGATGAGTGTTTAGCTGTTGCTACTGCTTTTGTTGATATTAGTTCAAGTACTTACAATGAATTAAGTGCTGTTAATTGGGATGATAATGATAAGTACTTCCCAATGTTTCTATTTGATAAAAGAAGCGTTGAGATAGCAGTAAATAAATTTTCAAGGCTAAACTTACCTAGTCGTTCTACATATACACAAACATTTTATTTCTTTGATACTTACTTAGAAAGTGAGAAGTCTGGTACTAGCTTACAAGCGAAGCAAGATGCTTTAATGGTTATTGCAGACCAATACTTTGCAGAGTTAAGAGGTAGGAACGCATCAGGCGAAAACGGTTTTTATTTAGGCGATATATCATTTAATAGTTTAGACGATATGCAAAACAATAGGCTGATTCAGTTAGCCTATAATGTAGAGTTAATTGTACATCGTGAAGATTGTTCTTTAGGCTCTTTTAGTTATGCAGGGGTAGAACAACCAACCAATTTAATATGTAGCTCTAATACTGACACAAGTATAGATATAAGCTGGACTGATAACGCAACAGGAGAAACTAACTACGAAGTTTGGCGTTCATCTAATGGTGTTGATTTTACTTTGTTAAACACAATAGCAGCAAACTCAACAACCTATTCAGATACAGGATTACCAAACGAAACACCATACGCTTATAAGGTAAGAGCAATAACAACCCTAAACAATGGTAAGTTTTCTAATATAATTCTTTGTACTACAGATTCTGCTGCTGGGGCTTGTGCTGATGCTACGGTAGAAAATAGCACTCAATCTTATCAAGTTAATGTAGCAAGTGGTGGTACTTTAGTTTTACCAGATATAACTCACATTGACCCACAAGGAAACAATGTTGTAACACCAGCTCAAGTTGTTTTTGATTCAACTACTTATGCAAGTGGTATAGTATATAAACGACCCACAATTACGGGTAGCAAAACTTCGTTTTATAATTATGATGATGTTTGGAATTTACAAAATGGTGTTTATGATATAACTTACCCTACTTATCCAGCTTCTTATGCTCAATTAGATTTAGCTTCTGCAAATCCTTTTATTACACTGTTAGCTAATAATGCCTTTGGCACAAAAGACAGATTTACAGATATAAACGGGTTACAAGTTTATGGGGATGATTATATCATAGACCACTTGACAGGTTTAGGATGGTATAACGTAATGATAAACAACGAAACGTGGGAAGATGCCTTAGATAATGCAAACGCATCAACACAAAACGGTTATTCAAATTGGAGAGTTCCAAACAACGAGGAGTGGCGAAGCGTTATGATGGAAGATTTTCCATCGGGAACTTCAGCGATGAATTATGCACCATTTAACCAATCTGCACAGAATAGAAAATGGACAAGTACAACGAATAGCGGAAATACAATAAACGCTTATATATGGCAGGCTTACACTTTTGCATCAAGAGGGAAAACAAATGTAGAAGATTATTTATTAGTTAGAAACCATTATAATTGATGAAAGCAATAGGAACAGTAAACATAACAAATGAGTTGACATTAACAGATCCAGAATTGTCAATAAAAAATGTAAGTTATGATTGGGAAAATCATAAAGTACATATTGAGTTAATATTTAAAGAAGCGGAAGCAAGTTATAAGCATAGTAGAACATTTGCTTATGATATAACACCAACAGGAGAAATGACTACAGAAGATATTTACAATCTTATAAATAATGACCCTGTATTAAGTGTATTTAAATGAGTGAGATAACAAAAGGGTTAGAAGATGTAGGTCAATTTGTTATTAACGAATTAGCAAAAGAAATAATAAAACAAGACCATTCTAACACAGGAAAATTAATAGACAGTTTAGACTATGTAGTAAATACAGCTAACACTTCTATTGATATATATATGAATGATTATGGAAGATACGTTAACACAGGGCGTAAAAGAGGTGCTAAAAAAGTTCCAATACAAGCGTTGGTTGAGTGGATTAAACAAAGAGGTATTGAAACAAACAATAAGAAAGCAATCGGGATTGCATTTGCGATACAAAAAACAATTGAGAGAGAAGGAACTCCAACAAACAACAGTCGCAAAAAAGGTAAGCGAATTGAATTTGTTGATGACACCGTAAGTAGAATAGAAGGTAAGATAGACACTATGCTTACTGATGTTTTTAGTAAAGCAATAGAAGCCCAGATAGATAATTTTGTTAAAAGAATATAATGGCTATAAATATATATACAGAACCAGACAACTTGCAGTCGCCATATAGACCTTACTATTTTGACTGTTCAAGTGATTTAGGTACAATACAAAGAATGATAGCAGACGTTTATATTGGTAGCTCTTTAGTTTCTACAATAGACGTTGACCCAATAATTGGCACAACAGACCAATTTAGATTTGAAGTAGGCGAGATAATACAAAAGAACCTAACAAGCGAATTTGACGAAGTATCAGCACTACCAGAAACTTTTGACCAAACAACAAGTGCAACAGATGTTTATTTGAATATTTTTGAAGTTTACACATCAGGCTCTTTATTAGATACATCTTGGAGTGAGGGTGGAGCTGGTACAGGATATGCTACATCAACAGTATTAAATGTTAGTAACTTAGTATTTCAACATAGTCAAAAAGACGATGCTTCAGATTATCTTTTAACAAGTAGTTCTGGTAAGTTCGGTACAAATAGACCACAAAACATAGCTGTAAGTAAAAATCAATACTTCTTTTTAGGTGGTGTAACATCAGATTCAGCAAAGAAAATACAAGTAGTTGAGTATGATGGCTTAAATGGTACAGGGTCAACTGTTAATTCATCAACATCAGGAACAGTAGCACCTACTTATCAATCTTTAAACTTTGGTATAGACACATCAGACTTAGACTCTACAACAAAATCTTTTTCTTTTAAAGTTCAAGATGGTGGGAACAGTACTATGAGTGAAACATTTTATGTGAACTTAGACGATTCTTGTGATAATGAAGTTATATTTTATTGGCAAAACAATTATGGAAAATTTGATACCCACGTTTTTAAAGGTAGGTATTCTGAAAAGACAAGAACAAAAACATCTACAATAGAAAGAAGATTAGCAAAAGATTACAACTTTTCAGATAGAGGATTAACAGACCTAACAAAAGAAAATGAAAGAGTGTTTGAAGTTTACACAAAACTATATTCAAGAACTACAATCGAATGGTTAGCAGAGATAGGAGAAAGTGTAGATGTTAGAATACAAGAAACAATAAATGGAGCTAAAGAAATAATACCTGTAAATGTTAAAAATATCTCATCTAAAATAGTAGATACAGAAAACGGTGTTTATCAATTAAAAGTTGAATACGTACTTTCTAACCAAAGAATTAATTTAATTGGATAACGTACAAATTGAAATATTAGATTCAGATAACTCTATACAAGGAGTTTTAGAAGTAGGTAATGTTAAGAATTTTCCAATATCATTAACCAGCTCAATAGCTGATATAAAAGATATTTCTGCACGTTCTGGTAGCTTTTCTTTATCTTTTAAAGTACCAAGTACAAAAGACAATGATAATCTATTAGAACACATCTATTTAAGTCAGCATAAAAACTACAAAGACTTTGATGCTGAAAAAGATTGTAGAATAAGAGTTAATGGAATAACTTTAGAAAATGGTAAATTAAGAATAACTAGAATATCTAGACAAGGGCGTGATGCTGATTCTTATTCGTTAACATTCTTTGGTAATAATATGGATTGGGTGTTAAGCATGAAAGACAAAACAACTCAAGACCTACCATACTTAGATACTACATATACTTATGACGATGCAACTGTAAGAGGTACTTGGACTAATAGCGGTGGTAGTGAGTTACCTGTGTTTTCATTAATAAACAGAGGAACTAAAGACACTTTAAACGCTTTTAATGTATTAGATGTTAGACCAGATTACTTTGTTAGAGATTATTTAAACAACGCTTTTAAGTCTATTGGATATAATTTTGAAAGTAGTTTCTTTTCAAGTGCTGCTGGTAGTAAGTTGATTATACCTTTTTTTGGTAAAAACTTTAGAGATTACGAAAGGTCAGTACCCAATACTGCTATCGTAATGATGGATAGCAATGTTACTAATTTCGACAACACATTTACAAGCTCAACAGGATATTATACAGAGTTATTAAATTTCGATGCACTACAAGTTAGTGAAATGGAAGACCAGCGTATAAATTGGAAAGCAGACACTTTTACAGCTCACGGTTTTAATGGTATTAGTATAACCAACGCTACTAAAGTAGCAGACTTTGACGATACACCAAGCCCATTAAAAGACACTAATAACAATTTTGCATCAAATGTTTATACAGTACCTTACAACAATAGATATAGAGTTACTACTGACATTGAAGCAATATTAACAGAAGACCAAACTAAACAATTCTTAGACCCTGAATTTTCTTATTATGTTAAACTAACTACTACTGGTGGTGCTGTTTCAATAATACCATTATTTGGAGTTGGCACAGGTAATACAACACTAACAACTGTAAGTGCAAATAGAAGAACAAGACAAATAAACAGGCGTGTTCAAAGCACTTGGTTTGGTGCTAATGCTACCGACACAATAGAAATAGGTTATAAGTTTAAAGTAAGAAAGGGATTAGGCAATTATACAGCAGACGATTATTACTTTAAGTTAGTACATAATGCAAAGCCAATAACAATAGAACCAATTTATCTATTAGATGAAGGAGATAACTTTAATTGGAAAACAGTTTCAGATGACACTATTTCTCTTTTAGATATAGTCTTGGATATTGGTAGATTACATCATATTTATTGGCGTACAAACGTGGCTACTAAAACAGTTTATGCAGAGCCAAGAGATGATTTTTATAACGCTTTAAGTACAGCCACAAATGAAACAGATAGGGTTGACCCAGCTTCACAATTTGAGATAACTTACAATTCATCTTACTACAATAGAGATAATATATTTAGATACAAAGAAGACGACAAAGATGGATATTTAAAAGCACGTAATGAAGAGGCTGTAACAGATTGGTGTAGTTATGAACACAAGTACCCTTCTAAATTTAAAGAAGGTACTACAACTTTAGAAACAAAAGTATTAGCTGCTACTTACACAATAGAGGATATTTATTGTGGTGGAGATGTGCCACCAATATTAGCAAGGTTTTGGAGTGATGAAACAAGCATAAAAAATATATACGAAAATGAAGTGTTAGCGCCTAGAATACTTTATTACAAATACGATTCACAAACAGATATAGATGGTAATAATAGAAACTTCCAATGGCGTACAGAATCAACCAAAAGAACTATTATACCTTATGCTTTACCTTTCTCAATAATAGAAGAAGGTGTTACTATGGCAGATGTTGCTGGAGAACTTTCATTTAAAGAAATAGCAGGGAGTGATGGTTTATGGTACGACTATTTCAGTAACACAGCAGCAGAAATAAGAGATGGTAAAAGATTAAGAATAAAATTAAAAACAGATTTAGTAGATTACATAAACTTAGATTTTAGAAAGCCTATTTATTTTGATAATAGATACCCAGAAATTGAGGGTTATTGGCGTATTATTTCGATAGATGGATTTAAACCAACATCAAATGAAATTAGCACTTCTTATGATTTAATACAAGCTAAAAACTTTAATGTAGAAGCACCAACACCAAACACATTAGAAGATGTAGATAGCCTTAGCGATAACAATTATAGTGCTGCTAGATATATGCCACCAAATACAGGTACAAACTCAAGTAGTAATCGTTCATCAGGTATGCCAAATATAGAGTTTGGAACTGATAACGACATAAATGATGCTTCTAATATGGCTTTTGGTAGGGGTTTAAGTACTGATGGCTATGGTAATCTACGAATGGGAGTTAATAATTTAGATGTAAGTACCGATATATTTCAGTTAGGTACTGGAACACCAAGCAGTCCATTTAGTTTAATAAGAGTTGACAGTAGTGGTAATACTTACTTTAATGGTAAGATTGTAATACCAAACAAAGGACCAGTAGAAGTAGATTTTGACTATACTGTAAATGATATAGATGGAAGAATAGAAGTTGATTGTTCTAGTGGAGATATAACAATAACAATGCCATCAGCCCCATCAGATAATAATGAATGGGAGATAGTAGATATAGGAAACGCTAACCCAAATAGAATAACATTAAATGGTAATGGTTACACAATAAATAATGAAGATGAAATATATATAACAGAGCCTTACGAGGTAAGAAAGTTATATTTCACAGGAACAGAATATATATTAATATGAGTATATTTAAAAATATTAAAGTTAGTTATAATGACACACCAAATATAGATGCTTTTGGTAGGTTAAGAGTTTCGGAACTAACAACACAATTCGATGGAAAACAACTACACGATGCCTTGCCTTTAATTTATGATAGTGAAACAGGTGGAACAGGTAGTATAAGCCATAGTACAGCTAATGCTGAAAGCACAATGACAACGAGTGCTTTAGGAGATTTTGCTATATTTCAAACTAAGCAAAGGTTTAATTATCAGTCAGGAAAGAGTGCTTTAGGTCTTATGACCCTTAGAAACTTCAACCACGAAACTAATGTTATTAAAAGGGTAGGTTATTTTAACAGTAACACAACTACTCCGTTTAGTAGTAATTATGATGGCTTCTACTTAGAAACAGATGGCACAGATATTAATTTTGTAGTGTCTAAAGCTGGTAATAAAAGCACTATATCTCAATCTAATTGGAATATAGATAAAATGGATGGTACTGGTTCGAGTAAGATAGATTTAGATTTAGGCACAGAATCAGGTAATCTTTTATTTTGGTTTCAGTTTGAATGGTTAGGGGTCGGAGCTATCACATTTGGATTCGTCTATAACGGTTTGCTGTATCATTGTCATAGAGAAGACCATATATTAAGTACAGGCACATATATTAAAACACCTAACCATAGTTTAAGATACGAGATTAGACAAAGCGAGGTCGGTTCTGGTACATTTAGAGCTATATGTAGCACGTTTAATACTGAGGGAAGTATAAATAGTCTTGGTAAGATATTTAGTGAAAATTTAGGAACTGCTTATATAAATGCTAATAGCACGTCTAATAAGTATGCTTTACTAGGAATAAGATTACAATCTGCGAAAGTAGATACTTTAGTAGATATAATAGATTACACTATACTGGCGATAACAAGTGATAATCAACTTGTTGAGGTATGGCTAAATCCAACCGTTGCAGGAACTTTCACTTATAACTCTATAACTAATTCGAGTGTTCAAATAGCTAAAGGAGCAGACGGAGGAACGAATACAGTAAGTGGTGGAACGCTTTTATACTCGGACTATATTAATAGTCAACAGGCTTTTAAAATAGCGATACAGAACGCTATAAGATTAGGAGTGAGTATAGATGGAACTTTAGATGAAATA
>Ga0129342_1000053_pt1 | contig 37358 bp, 19 predicted proteins | sample CPBDNA_5_FD_94426 | JGI IMG/M metagenome (GOLD analysis project Ga0129342, IMG submission 94426) | Freshwater to marine salinity gradient microbial communities from Chesapeake Bay, USA - CPBay_Sum_15_0.2_DNA | ecosystem: Environmental > Aquatic > Marine > Coastal | place: USA: Chesapeake Bay...
AGGAATCAAATTTGGATTGTTAGATTTTTTACCGTTACCATTCAAGGATGGTGTGGGCATATTCTTTTGCATCTCTGCCATCTGTTCAGGAGATGGACCCAAAGGTTGCATCATACCTTCTGGAAGTTTAACTTCAAAAGATGGTTTCTTATAGTATTTGTTCATGTAAACATCAACTTCTTTAAGAATGGCATCTTCTACCTTGTCATTCATACCCATAATACGATCATTGTTTCTGTTCGTATATTCATCGATGGAAATACGAATAGGATCATATACTCTGAGATCTCCACCCATATCCATAATGGAGAAAGATTCCTCATTTGGATAACTGATGTTCTCACCAAATGTAGATCCAGTGACAACAATCGCAGGCTTCTCAAAAGAATATGCAATATGTTGACCAACGCTATCACATCCGATGAATAAATCTGCTGCTTTGATTGCACCAGCAAGATTCCTCAAAGGCATATTCTTAGGATGCGAAACTGTTTCAGTAAACCCTTCCTTTTCAAAATCAATCTCAAGTTCGGAAAGAAGAACAACAGAATATTTTTTCTGTAGTTTCTTGATAATGCTAACTGTATTGCTATACTCAAAACTTCTACCAGAAGGATCCATGATAATGTTGCCAGCCGTAGTCACTCCGCGACCAAATGGTTGGAACACAACTGTTTTCTTTTTTCCAGTACGCTGTCTAACCTCTTCGACAATAAAGAGTCCATTGACTTCTTCATCACGAGAAAGTTTAATCTTAGGTCTGGATAGATCACGAATGCCTTTACCGTTGATCTCAATATCAAACGCTTGAGATAGGTTGCACTTTTGATTGTAATATTCCCAAACCCTATAGGGTTCTGGAGTAACGATGTCTGTGTGCTTAATCTTATCTTGGAACAATCCTTTGTGCCAATGGTCAAACACTTTATCATAAAGCGTTGGGTGACCTTTGAAAAAATCAGTTCCACCTTCACAGACAATTACAAAATCTTCGTCTGGATGATCTTCTTGGTATTTTTCAAGTGCAGGGATGGAGCAGATTACACGGCCAGCTCCACCGTTAATGAAAAATGATTTGGGTCTCATAATAGATTCGTTTCAAACAGAATAATATAGAATTCTTTGAATTCGTACAAATATTTAGGCAAGTAAAAAGGGGCGGTTATACACACCATCCAACCCAGGAATATCTTATTCCATTAGTAACTTTAGTTACTTCATGGGGAAAAAGAAATACAGATGGAAATGCTACCACATCTCCCTTTTTTAAATTAACTGTATATTCATTCCAAAACTTTAGCTCTCCTCCTTCATAATCATCATTCAAAACACCAATAATACTAGTGATTGGAATTCCTTTTAAATTTCCATCAAACATATTGTGAATGTGGTCGTGATGGGGAATGATACTGTCCCCCACAGAATACTTGTTAAATTTTATATTTGAAACAATCGACCAAAGAATATCAGAATTTGTGTTTTCTTTTACAAAGTATTTTTTGTTATACTCTAAACAAAGATCTCTAATCAATGGATATATTGTTGCAGCACACTTAGCGTCAACTACGGTTTTAAAATCAGATTTTGTGATTGCTTCTTTTTCTGCGGCATCATACCAACTATGATCTTTCCATCTTTTTTTGTTTAGACGCTCGATTAAGTTATCGCACAAATCATGCGGCAATAGATTATAAACAAAAATATAGTCACGAAGATCAGAATATTTAAGACTCACAATATACACCATTAAAAAAGGAGAGCTTGTTGCCCTCCTTTATTTTAGCACATTTTTAGAAAATTATCATTCTTCGGGAGCAGTAGGTTCCGATGCTGCTGTTAAACCACCGACAACAGGCATACCAGTTTCTGCTTGGACAAGAGACTCGATATCATTGACACGATAATCATAACCATCAATCCAGTCGGTTCTAGGATCATCTGGGAATGGAATCATATGAGGACCCCAACCATCAGCAGCAGAGAACTTGTCATATAGACCATCTAGTTCTGCAACAAATGCTGTGAGTGCTGCTCTCATCTCATCAGTCAGATTGCCCTGACCGCCATTCTCTGTTGCCTCTGCATCAAGATTTGCTTGAGCATCTGCGCGAAGACCGTCACGAGCTGCCATGTGCTGCTCCATGGTGATCCATGGTTTGAACCAAGGAAGTGGAGTAACCCATTCTTCAGCAGATAGATCGTAACGAATTTCGTCAGCAGCAAAGGTGTGGTCTGGTCCCTGAGGATCTGGACGCTTGTAGTGTACTACGCCATCAGCAGTAGCATATTCTTTCTGTGGATATCCACCAGCTTCACCAGTGTCTTTTCCAAAGAGAATAGAAGCAATGCACAATTCTGCTACGCTTGCATTTGCGACATCAATCTCAACTGCAAGATGATCTCTACCAGCACGAGTTTGAGCACTTTCTTTCTCTTCTTGAGTGAAAGGACGGTTCGCAGAAATGCAAGACTGAGATGGTCTCCAAAGACCAGTCTCACGATGAACAAAAACAAACAGATGTGGTGGTCCTTCATAGGTCCAATCAACTGTCAGTCCCAGACTGTCAGTTTGAGCCAGATAATCATCTGGTGCTGAAAATGTAAATGCTTTTGAGAATGCCATAACTGTAAGAGTGACGTTGACCTTTGCTTAATTTATTTATACTATTACGATACTATTACAAGTTCTCGTCGTACTTGTAACTGATTCTGATCAGTCCAGGAGTTCCGTTTTGACCGTGGCAGCAACCACCACCACAAGTCCATCCAGAAGGACCACCAATACCAGGAACATAATTATTCTCGGAATATCCACCACCCCAATTAAGTTGGGTTGTTGCCCAGTGAAGTGTGCAATATCCGCAACCATTATTATAGCATTGGTTGCCAACCAACCAACCGCCTTTGCCGTTAACTAGACCAGCTGGGTATGGAAGCATTTGCTTGTTCCAGCAATGGTTGTCATAGCAGAAGACATATGCAAAACCAGGAACTCCATAAGCACCGCCGTCAGCACCAAAGTAACATGCACAGCAACCACCTGGGCAGCTGGTGAGGCAAATATATCTTTGTGTGCAGCAGCAGAGGAAGCAGCAAGAGCATCCTGCATTACCACCATCAGCACAGAAGTTAGACAAACCAGGACCAGTGATAGCGGTATATCCACCAGGATCACCACACTGCCATCCCATTCTACCACATCCAGGTTCACCAATTTCAAATTGATAAGCACAACCTGCATAGATGCTTCCAGTTAGACGCTTATATGCATATGCACCAGAACCACCAGGGATGCCTCTGGAGCAGCAGCAGGAGGATCCTCCTCCACCGCCGCCGCCCCAAATCTCGAAGATTACATCACAAACTCCATTTGGAACACACCAGTTTTGCATCTGGTAGTAATTATAAGCGGTACTGTATTCTTGACAGGTAGCACCGCAGTTCGCCATGACATACTGAACACAGTATCCTTCCGATGGAAGTCTAGCAATTTTAGTAACAGAATCGGGAGCAGCAAGAGAAACAAGTGATTCTTCGCTAATTAACCCTAGTAAGTCTCTGAGATTTGACATTTTATTTTAATTACCCCTAGTATTTATTAGTTGAAGAAGAAACAAGCGCAATTCTCGTTTCCAGCAGACCTCTGATCAGCACCCTGAATCCAGCAAGAACAGTATGTAATTTTGATTTGTCCCACAGAACCACCCCATCCATAGCAGCAAGAACCACCGCAAGATGTTGCAGAAGGACCACCGATTCCAGGTAAGCCAGCTCTACCCTGACAGTTGGCACTAAATGCATATGGGGTAGTTCCAGTACACATTGTATATTCGTGAGAACATGCATTACCTCTATAGTTTGAGGTAATGTATGCGGGTCCATTATTAATTAGACCATAAGGAACTGCCAGACCTGCTTTTGCGTAGCAGTTACTGGATGTATTTTCTACTCTGAACCAAGAAGGTTTTCCACCTGCCATAAAGTCTCCACCATATGCACAAGCACAATCGGTATGTAGACTATATCCACCACATCCATCAAACGAAACCTTATCAAGACATCTAAAATCTGTGCTCCAGAATGCATAACAGCATGTTTTACCAGGGAGTCCACCTTCTGCACAAAGATTGCTTAAGTTACAACCTTGGACCCAGGTCTTACAACCCTGAATACCAATACAACATTGCGAGCAGCATGTAGGAGCTCCTACGCATAGGGAGTAACACCATCCGCCTTGCACTAGAGGGTACTGTAGTGTCTTTCTGACATAAGAACCAGCACCACCAGGCATACCCTGCTGACAGCAGCAAGCACCGCCGCCAGAACCACCGCCACCCCAAAGTTCGAAGGTGACTGATGTTGTTCCACAAGGAACGCACCAGTGTTGTAAGCAATACTCCCAGTAATTGCTATTGCAGTTGCTGTCATGACAATAACCAGTAAAGAGAAAAACTCTTCCCTCGTTATTCATGTCTAGGGCACCAACTTCACCAATTGTGGATCCAATTGTACTGGCGTATTCTCTTCCGATTAGTTTTCTTAGGTTTGCCATTTGTCTAGTAGTACCCTCTATTAAGATTTGCAGTAAATTGTGACTCTAACGAGTCCATGAGCACCCTCAGAAGAACAGCAGCAACCGCCGCCATATACCTGAGCAGAGACACCACCAGAACCAGGAGGACCGTTTCTGAAGCAGTCTCCAGAGAATCCGCCATTAGCACCAGTCAACCACAATGTAGCTCTTCTACCACAAGAGTGCATCTCAGGACGACGCAGGACATGGTGAATACCATATCTAGCACCGAACATAGGAGCAACGGGGTGGTAATCTTTCTTGTGACACCAGTTACCGCAACCTGGGTTACAATCGTAATGGATATAGGAATCTAGGTTACCCCACCAAAACTTACCTTTTTCTAAGCAGCAAGCAATGCAAGCACCGTTAGAAGTGCTGAAGTGATCAGTTTGTTTTCTGTTACATGCAGGACCAATTTCATTCTTTCTGGTTCTACATGAGAAGTAGGAGTCAACCCAGTGACAGCAGTTGAATCCATGACATCCACCACAAGCGCAGAAGTCGTTTAGACCAGGACCGCTGATATAAGACTTACAACCATCAAAACCACCTCTAGAGGGGTGACGGCATGTGCCAGAGGCAACGCAAATGTCGTAGCAGCAACCATCAAGTTGCGAGACTCCCATCTCTTCTGCACACTGTGTACAGGACATATACTGTCCAGAGTGTCCAGACCATGCGATAGAGCAGCAGCATGTACCTGAACCGCCTCCGCCGCCGCCCCAGATTTCCCACTTAATGCGGCAAACGCAGTTGGCAGGTACACACCACCTATAACGGTTCCAGTCATAGTTGTGACTGTCACTATATTCCCAACAGTGGGTTCCTCTAAAAAAATATTGATGTGCTCCAGGACCCATGTATGTTTGAATGGGCAATGAGTCTGTTGAAGCTACATCGAGTAAGTCTCTTAAACTCGACATTATTGTTTTCCTCTAATGGGTTATCAGTTACTGAGGATCGACCAACCGAAAGCAGATCCTGTGTAGATTAGCTCAAGAGATGCATTCTTAATATCAAAATCCAAATCTTCTGCAAGATTAGCAATCTTATGACCGTTGCGAAGCACCGTTACTTTATTAGTACCACAGTTTCCTGCAGCATCAATTAGATTGATGCGGTCACCAACTCTAGGGTTGGAAGGAAGTGTTAGTGTTAATGGTGCTGCTGTTGTGTCTAGAAGCAAAATTTCTCCAGACAAAACATTGCGGTCGGATGTGACTGCTACTGTTTCTCTAGTGTCTGCAGGTGGTGTTAATACTCGTCCCATGGGTCTATGTTCTCCTATTTGTTTATTTATCGAAAGAATTAAGTGGTTTCTTCAACACCGTAGACAGAGATGCTGACGCCAGTAGTATCTGCAAGAGCAACAACTTTTCTGTTTGCTTGTAGAGCGATACCAGTTCTTTCTAAGACTCCGTATCCACCAATCTCAGCATTGTACTCAACGTACTCACCTGGGGTTGGAGTATCGGTAGCAGCAAGAGCAATACGAACGCTAACTGGAGTAGCATTGGTATTGACCATATTCAAGTTTAGGTAAGATACTGTAGATGCTGGTACGGTATATACAGTAGTTAGTGTTGCTGCAGCTAGGGATGCTTGTGTCCCCAGAATTCCAGAAGCCATTGTGATTTCCTCTTTAAAGTGTTAGTGCGGTTAATGATATTTATAAATTTGGGGATCAAATAGATCCTGCCCAGAAGACATATCCTTTGGTTGTTCTGGTGCTGTCAACATATGTCTTGACTGCACGCTGAGTTGGAACCTTAGAATTGCTGTTAGCAGATAGTGTGACATCAGAAGAGAATTCTGTGATGCTTTCACCAAGCTGAGCACCGATGGAACCCAGTCTCAAGGAAGACAGACCAGACAGGTCGAAGGAAGATGCGTTCAGGGTTGTGCTACCAGTTGCCTGGTTAACTCTGAAGTAACGACCAACAGTAAAGTTACCATCTTGGTCAGTAGAAACAAAGAACACACGACCTGGGAAGTCCTCAGTGACTTCGTTACCTGGGGCAGGAGATACCAGTGGTTCACCTGGCCAGTTAGTTTGAGTCTTAGTTCCAGTACCAATGTTCAGGAAGTCATGACCAGTTAGTCTTACCTGAGAGTAAGAATATCTAATCTTATATGCCTGACCGTCATAGGTTCTGGTTGGTTTTTCTGCAGCAAGAACAACTAGAGTTGTACCAGTTGTATCTGTTTGTGCATTTGTAACCTGCATAAACTCATTATCAATCTTGATGTAGTCATTGATATTAAATCCAGATGCATCGGAAACACGAATGATTAGTTGGTTGCCATCAATGTCTCTGAGTGTATCAGTTTGAGCAACAACTTTAATTTCAATAGAACGAACTGTCAGACCAGAGTTGTGTGGTGCTGCAGTTGTTCCTTCAACTCCACGAGTAACTGTCATCGAAGTTGCAGTTGGGAAGGAGTTGATCGCCATCATTTCATCTTCAATGATTAAGAATGCACCGATGGAGAATCCACTAATCGAAGAAACAAAAATTGTTTGTTCTGTAGCGTTGTTAATCGCAGCACTCAATGTGGTTGGATCACCATACTGATATCTGGTGATTAATTCCAGACCATTGTGAGCAACTCCAGCAGATCCGAGTAATCCTCTGGTAACAGTTAGATTACCACGACCAATTGGTGCAGTGTAGGAAGATTCTGCCACAACGAATGTGAAGATTTCTTCACCAAGACCACCAGGACCAGTGATGAATTCAATAGAACCACCAGGCTTAGGTGCTCCGCTCAGTCCAGTCAGAACAACAACGAATCCGTTCTGACCACCAACTGCATCAGTATTAGAAACGAGATTAGCAGAAACATTGGTAGTTTGACCACTAATGACTTCGCCCTGTACAAATGTTCCCTTCAGTGGTCTGTAGAGAATCTTGTATACACCTGCCTGAACAGAAACAATCTCTCCGATTGCTCCAGAAGTTAGACCAATAATTCTCTCGCTATTGGACCAAATTGTATCACCAGTTGGTCCAGCGACAAGACTCGTTACATCATACTCCAACTGGAGACCATCAATGGTTCCATTGAGAGTTTGCTCATTCTGGTTGAATCCAGAAGAAACGATAGCGTATGTACCCCAGGAAGAGTTACCTGCCAGAGATCTGATTCTACCGCCTCTGGTAGAAGCATAAGAGATGTGTGCGTAGTAGGTAAAGCAAGAAACGATCTCAGATGCACCGTTATTTGTTACCCAGAAACCAACACCACCATCTTCGTAGATTTGAGTCCAAGAGTCAAAAACGATGGACTTGTTAGAAGGTGTTCCAGTTCCATCCCACTTGGCATGAACATCACCGTCGATAATTGCACCAACTGCTGTAGCGCCAAAGGAAGAGCACTGAGAAACATATGGAGACTTAGTGATTGGGGAGTTAGGATCGAGTCTTACATAAACACCTTTAACAGTTGCAGTGTTCATGTCCTTTGGATCGGAAACCGAAGGAACGAATCCTAGGAGACCGTCCATAACAAGATCTTTCAGCATTGTCTTGTTGCCAAGTAGGAACATGGTTGCATGTTCGTTGTTGACAATTTCAACACCTTGGATGATGATATCAGTTGCACCAGCTTCAAAGGTATCATTAACTGTCCATAGACTGCTGTTAGCACTTCTAGTAACAGAAGTGAGATCACCGTTTGTCAGACCTGTTGTAACGACGGCGATAAGTGCCTGAATTGCTGCTTCAATATTCGTACATCCACCAGCAACATTGGTGATTGTTTCATCCTTGATTTGAGTAATTCCGTGAGTGCCAGTTACATTAACGGTAACATTGTTGATAATATCATATGCAATCTGGTTCATGTAGGCAAGAGTTGCCACGACTTCAGGTTCGGAACCGTTCCAGAAGTTAGAATCTAGTTGATCTTGGACTTTATCGTAAATAACATCATTACCACCATAACCAACGTTAGCGGTGATGGCTTGGAGAAGTTGAGTAAGAACCGACTCATATTCAGAGTTGTCACCATTTGGTGGATTGGTAATTGTTACACCACCAAGTTGTGCTTTAGCAATTGTTTCCTTGACGATGAAGGAAGAGTTTGCTGTTAGTAGGTTGTATGCGTCACCATTTCTGTTTCCAGCGAATCCCTGAATCTTAAGAACGATTGTAGATCCACCGTCTTGAACATCAAGAACTTCACCTGTCTTGCTTCCATCACCAGAAACAACCGTGCTGCCAAGAACTCTATACTGAGCATCTGGAACTTGTTGCAGATCTAGTTTGATTAGAGTGGAAGGCTCGCCTGCTCTTGGCAGGATGCGAGTTGTTCTTAGGTTATCACCAACAATAGATACTTCCTCAGGAACACGCATTGGAAGGATCTCTTGATAAGAACCTGCCTTAACATAGATGGTTGCGGGACCAGTAACATTATCTACAGCATAGCGAAGAGTTGCAAATGCTTCGGTAATGTTTTCACCAGTGTTGGTGTCGCTACCTTCTTGAGTAACATAATAAACTTTCTGGGTTACATTGTTCTTTTTCCAAGTAGGATATCCAGTGTTGCTATCAACGGTTAAAACTTCACCATTCGAACCGATAGGCAGTCTAGCAGGACCAGAACCAGACTGATATAGAATATCACCAGCATCGGTCAGAACATTCGCCTGAGCACCTTGTGCCAAGGAGTTCCAATATTGACCAGTGGTATCAAGCTCAGGTGCATTACCTTGAGACTGTGCAATACAAATATAAGAGTTGCTGTTTCTAGTAATTGCATCGCCAGGGAAGTAGACTGTGCTGTTATCCCAAGTTCCTCTCCATGTAAAACCACCGACAACAAAGTCCCAGTCGGTTTGACCAGGAGCAGCAGGAGAAGAGTTGATGTTTGTTACTTTTGCAACATAAGAGTTACCACCAAGGAGAACAACATCACCAGGAACATAAGTGGTTGTGTTGTCCCAGTTACCAACAACTTTAAAACCAGTTGTTAGAATTTCCCAAGAAGTACCAAGACCGATATTTGGTTGCTGTCCTGTAACCGCTTCTGCGATACAAATATAGGAGTAACCACCAAAGGTAACGATGTCACCTTTTTGATATTCAGTGGTTCCAGAATATGTATCTTCAAACTTCAATCCATCCAAATATGCAGAGAAATTGGCAGAGTTGAAGATAGATGTAGATGTGTGAGGGACTGTAGTAAGATACAGAACATTACCATACTTGGCAATATCATTCGTTCTGTAGAAAGTGTTAGGAGCCCAATCTCCTCTGTTGTAGATACCTTCAGTATGCAGCTGCCAATAGCTTGCATCCATAGAGTACCATTGTGCTGCGGTCGAGACCGAAGTATGGTTTGTTACAGCAACATAAGTGTTAGCACCAAACTTAACAATGTCGTCGATGACATAGGCAGTATCAGCCGCCCAATCACCGCGCCAGTTAAATTTTAGTCTTCCGAGTCTAAAATCTGCCATTTGTGTTTTCCTTTACTTAGGTCCTTCGGTGGTATAATCGTAATTTTCATTAAAGCGGATAACAAAATATCCATCATCATCGACGAAGTAGGAAATTTTCCTACTATCAAATCTATACTGTTGATATTTATCCTGTGGATCATTTGTGTATGATTTCTCTTCTGTAGTTTCTTCTACATAATCATACAAACCAGTTGCAATATCTAGGTATGGAGTTCCATCCAAACGATGGAAATCCACGGTATCGTTATCGATACTTCTAATTTTGGTATAAACTAGCATACCATCCGCATCTCTACGAAGAGCATGGATGGTAAAATCATTACCAAGGTCGTAGTTGTTACCAGAAAATCCGCCGCCACCTCCGCCGCCTGATCCAGACGATCTGTAGCTATCGCTGATATACATGGTCATGATACGATTACCCTCCAGTATGTGCCTTCCCAAATTAACTGGACGCTCGCGCCTTTGAGATCAAAAACCAATGGAGAATCAATAACCCCAAAAGTATTTTGGAACTGCCTGCCGATAGGGTCCACAATAGTAATATTATTTATATCCCATGTGAACTTTACGTCGATAAACTCTATAACATCACCCGCTTTTGGAACAAGTTGATTATTATAGAGAGGAAGATTTAATGTGAGGGGACCGTTAGAAGAGTCAACCAAATAACGAAGTGATGTTCCTAATACTTGACTGGTATTAATATATTCCCATCTTGCTCTAAAGACATCAAAACCTCCAGTTGTAGAACCGTCATGAATGACGGCCATATTCTTGTCGGTGTCAATAGTAAGTTCGCCTTGAGCCCCAGTAAAAAGAGCGTGCTCAGCTGTAGTACCTCTTCTAAATTGAACCTGAGTTGTCATCAGTGTTTATTAGATACCAAAAGTATTTATGGTATTAGATAATCCATCCATAAGATCTTGGTGCTGCAACCTGAACTCTCTTCGTTCTAGCATCACCAATTGTAAGAATGACACCTCCCTCAGATACGAATCTCTGATAAGGAGCAATAACTGTAGTTGTGATGTCAATTTCAATATGAACATGAGCTTCATATCCTCTGGATCTTGTGAGTCCTGCATTTCCGAATATTGTTGCACCACCCAGAGAGAACGCTGTTCTGACAACTGTTGGTACGACTGTTTCGTTGAAGATTCTTGCAGTTCCAAATGTAGTGACTGCTCTGGAGAATCTTTCTTGACTCTGACCAAAGAACTGAGCGGATGCAGATCCTCTGTATGTGTCTCTGACAAATGCTTCTGCTGCAGATCCACGAATTTCGACATTGACATCCGCAATGACAGTTCTTGCAAATCTCTGTCTCGCAACACCAAGGAAATTGAATATCGCAACATTTTGATATGCAATTGTTCTGGATTCTGCTGCGCTGTCGAATGCAAATAGAGATCCAGAACCACGATGTACTCTGGTTCTTGGTGTATCTGCTGCACCAAATACATGAATATCGACCTGAACTTCTGGAGAGAATGCAGTAATAACTGCTGCTCCATCCAGAGCGAACAGAGAACCAAATCCAGTGAAGTCTCTTGTTCTGGTAACATCTGCAATACCAGAAACTTCCAGTTGAACATTTGCTTCCCATGCAAATGTACGACGCAGTTCGCTGCTGACAAAGCTGAATAGATTGCCACCACCAACTTCGACCGCAGATGTTCTTTCTGCTGCAAATCCAGTAACTGTAAATAGACCCTTCGCTTCTGGTGCAACTGTTCTGGATTCTGCGGCACCACCAAATCCAAACAGGGTTCCAGATACAACTTCGCTTCTGGTAACTTTCTGTACAGACTGACCAGTAATATCGAAGAGTGCCTGCTGTTCGTCTGGATTGACAGTAACAGACTCCGCAGCGCCACTGACTGCAAAGATTTGACCTTCTCCAGTATAACGAACAATTCTTGCATAAATTGTATCGACATCGATGGTGATAACACCTTCGGTAATATAATTTGGAGTAAATCTTTCAAATACATTTCCAAATAGATCAAGGAATGCTCCTTGCTCTGGTGGATTGAATGTAACTTTTTCAACCTTCGTTCCTGTGAAGGAGAATAGTGCTTGCTTCTCTTCTGGATTGTAGGTAACACTTTCTGCTGCACCGCTGATCGCAAAGATCTGACCCTCTCCAATATAATCTTTGGATAGAGAAGTTGTTGTGAGGGAAGAAAGTGTAACAGTACCAGAACCAATATGGTTTGGTGTGTATCTGGCAAATACTTCTCCAAAGATCGATAGAGATCCAGAAGCAATTACATTGGCAGTAGCTCTGACACGAGCTGCAGTTGGACGGAATACAATATCGGACTGGAACTCTGGCAGTTTGAGAGTAATACTCTCTGCAGCACCACCAAAATGTCCAATAAAGATTTCGCCTTCATATGCACGAGTTCTTGGAGTTGCGGCGACTCCTGTGACATCGATGAATACTGTTGGCTGCTCTGCAAATGTGAGGATCGGTGTGCTGACCTCGCCAGAGATTGTAAATGTTCCGCCCTGACTGATCTCCCTGTATCCAGCAGAGATGCCCGCTTTCTCTGGGCGGAATGCAATATCTGCTTGGAATGCTGGCAGTTTGCGAGTAACTGCTTCGTTTGTAAATCCAACACTGAAGATAGTACCTTCGGCACTCCAAGCGCGAGATCTCTTTGCAGTTGCAACACCAAAGATCTCGGTTTGTACTGTTGGTTGTTCTGCAAATGTAAGAATTTCTGGTTCGGTAGATCCAGATAGACGCAGATGACGGAATCCAATGTTGCCACCAAATGTGCGACTTTGAGTGCCAGCACCTTTGAGTTCGATGTCTGCTTGGAATGCAGGGATCTTGATTGTAATTGCTTCGGCACTTGTACCGATTGCAAATAGAGTACCCTCTGCGAGATATACATCGACATTGATGACATTTGCTGCACCAAATAGCGATGTCGTTCCAAATGGTTGTTCGGAGAATGTAAGAATTTCTGGTGCTGTAGAACCAGAAAGTTCCAGACTTGCAAGTCCACTCTCGGCAAATGTTGCACGCTGAGTAGCAGCACCCCTGAAGGAGAAGAGCGCAGTATTCTCTTCTGGATTGAATGTTGCAGATTCTGCTGCACCACTGAGTGCGAAGATTTGACCTTCACCGAGGTGAGCAAGTGTGATGAGAGGAACATTGTCCTCACTGCTGACATAAATGACGCCAGCGCCATAATGTGCAAGACTGAAGGTTGGAACCGCAGCGCCAAAGATTTCAGTGTGTACAGTGACGGACTCGGAAACGGCAGATCTGATTCCAGCAGTTCCTTTGAGTACCAGATCCGCTTGGAATGCAGGAATGTCGATCGTGATCGCTTCTGCACTCTGACCAATAGAAAATAGGTTTCCAAATCCAGTGATACTTGGAGTGAAGGATTCTCCTGCAGTACCACTGATCTTGGAAAGTACAAACTTGATTGCAGCGGTTGCTGCAGTCTCCTGTGCCTGACCAGTAATACTGATAACACCACCACGAGACTCTTCGGAAGAAGTAACTCTTTCGACTGCCGCACCAACAAACTTGATATCGGTTGTGATATCTGGTGGGTTGAATCCAACTGCTTCTGCAGCACCACTGATAGCAAATAGACTTCCTTCTCCAGTATGTTTTGGAGTAACTTTGTCCAGAGCTTCGCCAAAGATTCTGAAGTTGCCGCCAACATAATTGGCGATAGAGAATGGAGTTGCAGTGAAGGAAACAAATCTCGCAATGTGACCGAATGGATATTCGGTAACTTTTGTTCTGATAGAACTTGGCGTGAAAGTAAATCCGTAGTCTTCTCTGACGGTTCTTTCGTTGTTTGGACTTGTAATAAATCCACAATCGACAAAAACATTGACAATAGATCCAATTGCAGGATCGATTGTATAAGTATCTCCAACAGGAATTGTTGCAGTAACATCGACGCCAGGAGTACCAATCTGAATAATCGATGTTGGAGAATTTCCAGAAAGATTCTGACTGGTGGTGATCGCGGTAATTTGACCACTTGCAGGCAGACCAGCATAGTCTCTGTATTGATAGTAATTGACAGAGGAAAGATTGTAGCTGTAAGTTCTCTTTTCGACCAGTCCGCTGATAGCAAACAGAGTACCTTGTGTTTGATAACCAAATGTTCTGAGAACTGGTTCTGCAGCACCAAAGATTTCTGCTCTCGCAGTACCGTTCCAGTTTGGAGTGAAGGAAACTTTAGCAACACCAGATACAGAGAAGAGCATCTGCTGCTCATCTTTGTTGAATGTAACAGATTCTGCAGCACCACTGATTGCGAAGATTTGACCTTCACCTTCGTATGCATATGCTCTTCTGTCTGTTGTAGATACAAAGTTGAACAGAGTACCAAATCCAACATGAGTCTTGGTGAGACTATATTGTTCTCCACCATTAATTTCAATTTGAATCTCAGCAAACCACTGAGGATTGACTCTTGCTCTCGCAGTACCATCAAGTGTAATTCCACCAGAAGCAAAGTGTCCAAGACTAAAGTTGGTAACAGTTTCACTAACAAGTTTAAACTTACCAAATGGATAGTTTGTAACTGTCTGATTAATAAAGCCCCAATCAATGTTGCCAGAATATCCTGTTGTAATGACACCATGATCTAAGGTTACTGTTGGAACAGCATTTGCAGTCAGAATAATTTGATATTCTGGATCAACTACAGCAGTAACACTATTTCCAATTCTAATAACTGGATCAGAGGATGTTCCAGATAGAACACTGGAAGATGTGATTTCACCGATTGATGCCGTAGATGGCAAGAATCCAAAGCTTTCATAGTCAAAGAATACAATCGAAGAATCATTGTAACTGTATGTGCGACGCTCATGATATGCGTCTCCACTGAATACGAACAGATTGCTAACTTCGTTCTGTGCGTATGTTCTAAGAATACTAGATAGTGTTCCATCAACCTTAACTGTGCCCTCACCAAACCAGTTAGGAGCAAAGGATGCGCGACTATCTCCACTAAACTTGATTCCGCCGCTACCAACATAGTCGGTTGCAATTCTCTCTTCACTAGAAACAAAGTTGAAGAGTGTACCAGATCCAACATAAGAGCGAGATCTGACTGTCTCTCCACCACCAATACTGAACAGGTTACCAGAACCAGGATGTAGGAGACTGAAGTTAGTGATTGCTGCACCACCAACCTCAATCTGAATGTAGCTGAACCAGATTGGATTCGTTCTTGCTCTAGCGTCACCAGTGAGGTGAATAACACCCTGAGTAACATAATTTGGAACAAAGTTAATGAGTGTCTCAGACTTAAGTCTAGTAACACCAAAGGGATACAATGTTCCAGTAATATTAATGTAACCCCAATCTTCATTGGTAGTTTTACCAATAGTGACTGGAGCATATTCAAGCGTATTTTGTGGCGTACCGATTGGTAGAGAAACTTGATACTGAGGATCTACAGTTGCTGTGACGCCAGGATCTACCAGAACTACTGGATCTGTACTGATTCCAGATAGAGTCTGATCCGATGTGATGTGCTGATATGTCTGGAGTGGAATAGTTCCAAAGTCCAGATAATCGAAAGGTACAACAGCAGAAGTGTTGTAGGAATATGTTCTGCGTTCTACCTGACCATTGAGTGCTGGTAGTGTTCCAGAACCATGGAATCCAAATGTTCTGGTAACATTCTGTACAGCACCATCAATAAAGATTGTACCTTCACCAAACCAGTTAGGTTGGAAGGATACCGTTGTAAGACTTGTAAGTTTAAGTGTTCCCTCACCGAGATATGCTCTGCTACGGAGAGAGAATCCGTTGCCGATATTGAATAGTTTTCCGCTGCCAGACTCCTTCTTGGAGAATGCGACATTTGTAAGGGACTGGATGCCAAATAGTCCAGTTGCTTCGATACTTGGCACCCAGTGTGTAATGGCAGAGCCAGAAACCTCCAGCGTACCACTGACAATATATGGAGCGACAAGACGATAGTAAGTATCGCCTCTTTCGAATACAGTACCACTACCGACCCAAGCGCGTACAACTGTCCAAGTCGCATTGCTGACAGGTCTAAATTCACCGAATGGGAAGTTTGTATCTTCGTAGATAATACGACCCCAATCCTCTAATGCATATGCTTCTTGATCTAGGACAGATCCGTGATCAATTATTACTAATGGATTATAAGTATAGCTATAACTATAGGATATAGAAGTTATACCATAGTTGTCAAAGTAACTACCACTCTGTAATGGTTGAATTAGTCTATATCTTGTACCAGCAGCACGCGCAGCTAAGGGTATTGCAATTGCAACACTATTAAGTGTATTAAAATTAGTATCGTTGTATGCTACGACAGTATCAATACGAACCCAAGACGATCCGTCGTAGTAATCCAAATACAAACTTTCATCAGTTATATCTGGATCTTCTCCACCATTGAAGTCTGTACCTCTAATTGCAGAAAATGTAATAGTATCTATTACATCGTTATCAAATTCCCATTCAACTATTCTGTTGGTGTTAAAACTACCACCATAAAATCTAATGTGTCTACCAATATCAAATCCACCTTGAGCACCAATACCAGTCCCAGAATCGCTCAATTCAGTTTGAGTGAAAGCAGGACTTAGAAGATCGTCTGGTAAGACTGTATCCGTTCTAGTTTCTGTTACATCTGCTGGGTTTTGTAGAGATGGACCCAGATCGATGTTAATAAATGGTTCAATAGAAGAAGGACTCCAACTGTAAGATCTTCTATCTCCAGTCCTAATTCTAAAGATTAAATTGTGCAGTCTTCCTGGAAGAGAAGGGTCGTCATAACCAAACTCTTCGATAACTTGATTTGCATACGAGTTTATCCCCTGACTTGCAAAAGAAGAAAGGGGATACGAGACAAATTGTCCTGATTTATATTCGTATGCTGTAGCCATTAAAGATCGACCTCCTCATTAATGAAAATGGGGGACCGCTATAGCAATCCCCCGACATAATAAAGAGTTCAATTAGAATCAATCAGTCGAGGCTGACATTCAGGGTTACTTTAATTTGGTCACCTGCGTTCTGAATCGCGTATGGACCATTGGTGAAACGCTCAGCGAAGAAGATCGCATCATAGAGAGTTAGAGCACCAGTACCATCAAGTGCCTTGGTAGTAGTGAAGGTATTTACATCGGGTACAGTGTGAACAACATATGTACCAGAGGTTGTGGTGGTGTTACCAGTTCCCTGATCGATGTAAACTGCATCACCAACAACCAGACCATGACCATTTGCAGTGACTTTGCTGTAATCAAATAGAACGGTGTCGTTACCATTAGATGCCTGAATGTTTTCAATCAGTGCATTGTTGAGGTAAACTCTTACGGTTCCATCGGTATCTTCAGTCTCTTCGTCAATACCAGTGATGATGGTGTTAGCATCGATACCATTAGGAGTTGCAGTCTGAGAAACTCTCATGCCGAGAGTTAGATCCTCGGAAACATTTGCCTGGAAGGTTGCGTTACCAGAAACTGCACCAGCGTTTGCTTTTGTGAGGTAAACGGTAGTACCAACGATACCAGAAACACGAGCACCTTGTGCAATGTTGGTTCCAGATACGCGCTGGTTAACAGCAACTCCAGCAGTAGATGCAACACTGATCTCAAACTCACCAGAAGTACCAGTAGCAGCAGTAGATGCAGATACAGCAGCAAGGGTTAGGTAATTGTTACCAATCGTTCCTCTAACTTGAACCTTGGAGATTTGAGTTGCAGCAGAAGCGGTTGCAGCATCAGCCACACCATGAATGGTGGTGGGCATGTTATTTGCACGAGACAGATAGTAACCGTAAATATTTCCTGCAGCACCAGAGAATGTGAAAGTCTGCTCAGGATATGCAGCAGTAGTTCTACCTCTACCGAAGCTCAGTGGCTGTGCGGTAAAACCACCAGTATTCTTGACACTCAGATTGAGGGTTGTGCCGTCGATATCAACAACATATGCACCAGTTCCGACAGAACCACCAGTGACATAATCACCCTTCTTGATACCTGTATTAGAAGCAACAGTAATCAGGTATTCTCCAGAAACACCATCACCATTGACGGTGGTAACTGCAGTTGGTTCAGTCTCGATTGTCCAGCGGTTGCCGTTTAAAAGAATACCGTACTGCTGAACATAGTCCTGATCAGTTCTATTATTATAAACCTGGGGATATCCAGTAGTAGGTGCAGCACCATAACCGATCGAGTTGTTATCGGTATATGGTTCATAATATCTGGTTTGAGAGGGAGTGTCGCTCTCAGCAGGGTATGTGTCTGTACTAAACAACTTTAGAATTAAGTTTCTGGGAATATTCTGCGAATAGTTCAGCAAATTTCTCAGAGAATCAATTTCGCCGTTGTCGGTTACTAAGAGTGCCATGTAATGTTTCCTCTTTGATTACGTGTTGCTATCTGTATGATTATTTATAACCACTGATTATTTATAATTTGATTCTTAGGGATACTGTCGCCTTTGAAATGTTAGACGAGTAGTTCACAATGAACCTAAAAATGTCTCCAGCATTGACCGTTGTGTTCCATGTGGAGAGATTATCGTTTTTGTTTTTTTGCTGGGTAGATTGATTGATTAAACCAAGCGTTGGTAGTTCCGTACCGCAGATAGAACTGAAGTTTGGAAAATTATCAAAAGTTGCCTTATGAATATCAATCTCGATGTTTCCTGGTTCATCTGATACCAATACCCAAGACTCAATTGTTCCTGAGATATCTAATGTCATGTCTCCCTTGGGTCCAATGGCCATTGGGAATGAACCAGCATCAATTACAAAATTTAAAGTTCTGGTTAGATCAGCAGTGGTGACTAATGCAATCCCAGAAAATTTATTTCCAGCACATGGTGGTGTAGAAAATACAATCTGATTATTAGATACAATGTAGTCTACAAGTGGTCTTAAGACTACATCATTAATAGAGATAATTAATTGTTGCTCATTAATAGGATAATAAGATTCTCCATTAACAGCAAGATTGAATGTATCTACAGCAGGTACGCTAACACAATCAAAAGATGCCGATATATCATCCAGTATCAAGTTAGAATACTGTGTTGATTTTGTTGGAATCTGGTAATTTACATCAAGATTGTACTGAGGATTTTCCCTCAGTGCTACACGATGTGTGTTAGTTCCTATTCTAACATTATACTCTGCCATTAGGAAGAGACTCCAGGTGTAACTTCTACGAGTCCTTCAATGACCCTTGTTTTATACCCCTGAGGTGATGTTAGTAAAATGTCGTAGACATATCTTCTTCGATCTAGTACCCCAGTCTCTGCAGCAGTCATAGAGATTCCTATCTCCCCAGATGTTCTGTTAACAAACACCAAAGGAACTGCAATAGAAGTGGAAGAACTGTAACTAGATTTGAAACTAGCTTCACCAGTATATCCCACCATATTTAGGGGAGTGCCATCTTTGTTGGTAATAAAGAAAGTCACATCAAAGTTGGCATAACGATCAACTACAATGTTAACAGGTATCGCTGCCATCAGATATTACTTATAAAGCTCTACTATTTATCTCTGAACCCTTAACAGAGTTATCCTACTCAGATTTCTGAGGTTTGTCAACACTAGGAGGTTCAGGTGACTCCAGAAGATCTAATGTTTCCAGTCCACCTTGTAATTTAATTTTATATTCTTTGAGACTGGTAAGTTCATCCTCTGCCTTTTTTAATTTCAGTTCAGCTTCAGCAAGTTGTTTCTTAAACTCTTCTCTAAGTTTTGACGAATCCATAATTTCATGGTAAAATATTATTTATCAACTACCGACATCATTTGGCATATATTCCAACATGGTTAAATAAACATTAGCATTGTATATTCCATTAGTCACAGTAACTGTTCCACCAGAAGAACTAAATGCTAGATTTGAACCAGACCCTGCTATAGTAGTAGTATGTAATACAGTTACAGTTCCACCAGTTACTCCAGTAATTTCAAATGAAATATCAGCATTACTTCCAAAACCAACTATGAATCCTCTGGCAATATAAGCTCTATTTGAAGGACCTAAATCAAATAATGTTACTCCTGCTCCAGCAGCATTTCCTATACTAGTTGCCTGTCTTACGATGAGTAACTGACTAGATTCTGTTTCGGCATCTCTAACAGTTAATTTTGGTGTAGTGCTAACAGAAAGAATTAAATCATTTTGCGCCCTAATAACAAAATCATCTGATTGTCCAGAAGTGACGAGTTGATTCGCTGCACCAACAAAACCATAATGACTGGTATTTCCTCTAAACCCAATGTAACTAGTATCTGTTGTAGTTGTAGGTTCGAGTCTTAGTCCTTCACCCGCCGCATTGACATTTACTATACCAGTTCCAAAAACTTCTAATCCAGTTACCCCAGTTGGATCGTCTCCAACACCGAGAACTAGTTTATTGTTTGTTGTGCCAGCATACAACTGACCAACAATCATGTTGGATCCACCAGAATCAAACTTGATATATGGATGACCACCACCATTAGCAAGAGTGTTGATACGAATTCTGTTGTTACCACCAGATGTAGTGTTTCTGAACAATGCGGTATCTACACTAACGGCATCAGCGTTTGATGCCGTAAGGAATGGAGTAGTTACAGTACCAGATGCGTTAACAGTTCCATTGGCATAAACTTCAAATGTGGTAGCACCACTTTCGTTATCGCCAGTAAAAGTACGACCACCAGAGTTTAGGTTTCTAGCATATACAGCAGACTTATTTGAAAGAGAATCTGAGTTCGCATAAGCAATCAAACCATAGTCATCAGGAGCTGCAGATCCACTACCAATAGTTAAAGTTTCGCTGAAAGTAGCAGCACCATCTGCTGTTAAAGCAACAGTGGCTGTAGTGCCATCTCCTGCATAGTTGAGGAAAGTATTCTCTGTTCCAGATTTAGTACCATCTTGGTTTACTACAAGTCGTTGACCTGCTGTAAGAACGCCATCAACTGTGAGAGTTCCACCAAAAGATCCAGAACCATTTGTAACGACTGATCCGTTTGCTGCAACAGTGAAATTATCTGTTCCATTAAAATTAGTTGCAAGAACAACAGTTGCACTTGATGATGAGTTTCTTGCTGTTAATTTGCCATCTGTGTTTATAGAAACAACATTTCCAGATGCTTCTCCAAATTGTGCAGAACCATCTTCACCATTAATAGATGCTTTTACAGTGCCACTACTATTATTGAGTTGCAGGTATCCACCATTACTACTGGTCTTATACAAACCACCCAGACTTGTAGCACCATTCTTTAGTTCATATCCATAACCAGCAACACCAGCTGCGGTTGGATCGGATACTACAGTTCCAGTAATTTCTACACCTGTAGATGTAGTAATAAACTTCTGATTTCCGTAGTGACCTAGAATGACCGCGCCACTTGAACCATCACATCTAATGTAAGTTGCAATTCCACCCGTACCACTGTCAGTTCTTAATGTAATATCCTGGTCATCAGCATAATTACTGATGTCTAATGCTCCAGTGTAGTTATCAATATAAGAGCTAGTTGCGTTATGACCTAATCTTAGATCATCACCGTTTCCAGCCTGGAATGAATATCCATCAGGAATATCCATGCCCTGGCTAGCATAGAGATTACCAGTAACATTTAATCCCCAAGAAGTAGAACCTGCTCTATAACCACCCTGATAAAGTAGTTCCGAACCACCAAATTGATTGAGTTTAAATGCTAAGTATGAAGATGGAGAACCTACAACTCTAGCAGTATAAAACTCGGTGCTTTCAAATTCACTGTATCCGTAGTGATACCACTTAGCAGTTCCATCAGTATTCATAAAGAATTTGGTTCCAGTACCAGTACTGGTACTATAACCATCATTCTGTAAGCTCAGGTTCCATACAGAATTATCATCTGCTTTACAAATAAAAATCGGACTTGCTGATCCATCATCAGTAATCGTCAGGTTTCTTGTTGTGATACCTGCGTTAATAGTTACATTACTGAAGGTGCCATTTACAATGTAGTTTTGGGTAGCATGATTTCCCCAACTGAATGCAGTGTCCCAGTTGGTATTATTATATCCAGTGCTAATAGTATCTACATCAGCAGCAAGTTCATTGATCTCAACTCTTTGCTCTTCAAATGTGAAGGTAGGTTGTACGTTTCTAAGTACCATTGGACCTCAGTAGTTCTTTTAGTAGGGATTTGATCTCATTTAATTCACCCTTCACATAGTCCAACTCTTGTTCCATGTTATGAAACTTATTTCTGGACTTCTTATATTTTTCAAAAGCGGATCTGTCAGTATTTATGATTGCACCTGTGTCTGAGTCACGATATAACCCATCCTCATTCTTAACTTTAATGTGTTTCATATCAATAAGATGCGACCGCCCTCATATCTTGAATTTTGGGAACGAATGCAGGATTGCTGGACTTCATAACAATCTTGACTGCGAAAGAAGAGAACTCTGGTAGGTCCTCAATGCTGTAAGACAGTTCTTGATAAGAAGATTGCTTTTCTGTTATGCCACTAATAGCGTTTTCAGATGTAGCAATTACATCAACATCTGGAGCTCCAGTTCCATTAAAATATGTCCACTCAATATCTTCAAAATTTTCTTGAGAAGAAGACTTCTTGATCTTATAAAGAATCTTAAGATTTTCAATGTCACTTACATTAGCAGTCATTTTGATGCTAATAGAAGTCGCTGGATTATCAATCGCAACCTCTTTGGTTACATACTTAGCAATTCCAGAACTATTCTTGGATTGAGTTTCATCAATAAAGTCAACACCACTAGCATAATCAACTACAGAAACTTCAATAAATCTAGACTCATCTTCTGGTTGACCTGGATAAGAAAGAAGATCTCCAACTCTGAAGATATCATCCAATTGAGAATCAACGCTAGCATTTCTGGTGTAGTCTTGATTATCTACAATTCTTCCAGTGTAATCATTATTGATAGGTTGCTTATCATTAACAATCGTAAGTTGTTCTGAATTAGCATCCCACAGTCTAATTTTTCCAGAAATAGTATTGTCGTATGTTTGAGCAGGTACAGATGGATTTCTTCCAGTTACATATGTTGGTGGTGCCACAGTATTTGGAATGTTGAATGTGAACTTAGTTACTCCAGTAGATCCAACTGTAATTGTGTTAACAAAGGTATCGCTACTGAAAGATAATGCTTCACCAGCAACAAATGTATTAACAGAGGTTAGTTTTACATAAACGGTAGAACCGCTTACTTTTACAACAACACCTTCTGCTTTTGTTGTCGATCCAGTAACTCTTTGATCTAGGTTAATAACTTCGGTTGGATCAACACCAGCAACTGTCATTGAGTAAACAGGATAGAAAGATAGAATTTGATTTCTTCTACCAAATCTATTTTCTTGTCCAAGAGGATTTTCAACTCTGTTTGTAATTGTCTTAACGGAAGCTCTGGAAAGATCTACAACAGGAGAGAGATACGATACAGAACTTGAAAGATCCAATTTATAAACTAAAGAGTAATCAATATTGTTAATCGTTTCATTAATCTTAGAAGCGATAACCTTCTGGTTAATGAAGAAGAAATCTTCATTGAGGAAAGTTCTCTCGTAATCAGTTTGACTGTAAGAAGCAAATGTGTTTACATTATCATCTACAGGGGAAATATTAGTTGTCTTAATAAAGCTATCAATCTTGGTTTGACTGAAAGTTAGATTTGGAATAGAAGCAAACAACTTTTCAAATTTTCTATTGTAGGATGCTAGTACAGATGTACCACCGCCAAATGCATTTGCGGATGCTCTAGCAATAGAAGTAATATTGTAGTAATCTACGCCGTTGTTAGAAACTTTGTATAAGTTAGTATTCAATTGAGAAGCAGTTACACCACCAACATCCTTTGCAGATTTGAAGAATACATAGGAGTTGTTGGAATCAAAACCATTATCTCTGTGGTTGACTTTAACAACCAAGTTGTTGTTCTTGAAGAGACTGGATGTTGCAGTTGTGTTAGATTCTGCATTAGTTTCAATTGGATTTGCTTCTAGCAGTTCGTAACCAAGATCTTCATTAGTCAGAAGCAAACTTGCTGTTCTGGATGTATCAAACTCTGCTCTGTGTAATCTAAACTTAATATCCTCAAACAGATCTTCAGTCCAAGAATCAGAGTTTTGAGACTTAAATAGAGATCCAAGTAGTGGTTGTGTAGTAACAATCTGACTAGTTGCAATCTCAACTTCGCCAAGTCTAGATCCCCAAATTTCATATTCAATCGAATCTGTTTCGATAGCCAATGCATACTCAGTATCATTTTCCAGATATACTGGATTATCAAACTTAAAGTTAGTTGGTGTGATGGACTGAGTTTGTCCTTCTTCGTCAATAGCAATACCCATTCTGACAGCAGGTGTGTCAATAGTAATCTCAGATTCAATCAATGCTCCTGCATTGCCAGAACCTGTGCCTCTCAAAACAATAGCAGGGGGTTCTGTGTATCCAGATCCTTGAAGATTAATTTCAGTGTGATAAACTTTACCATTGGATACTCTGACAGTTGCCGTAGCATTACCACCACCAGGAAGTTGGGGACTTTCAATAGTGATGATTGCAGAATCGTAGTTGCTACCTGTGTTCTTAACTTTTAATCCAGTTACTCTACCAGAATCTTTTGCAATTCTTAGAGATAGTTGAGTATTATTAGAATTGTTAGTTTCTGTAATAGTAGTTACAGAAAGTTGCTCATCTTGAACGAAAGATGTACCGTTGTTGTTTGAAAGGACAAGAGTATATACTTGGTCGTTTGCAAGAGTGAATACTCCAGTTGTACTTGGAGTAACTTCAATATTGTTTTTATCAATTAATTTAGAAATTGCTCCAGAACCATTAGATTTAGCACCAGTTACCAATTCACCACGAACAACCGTCAAGGTATCGCTAGCAACAACTTTTAGGAATGTTTCGGGTGTTAGAACTTTTTGTGTTCCTGGGATGATATTCTTTCCTGGTTTTCCACTTACAACATCAGTTAGATATACTCTGATGGGAACATTTTCAGATTTTTTATTAAAGAATAGATCTACACTAGTTACAAATACACCACCATCAAAATTTTCTACCTTAAATGTTTGTGCAAATGGATTTGGTTTGATTGGATTATCTGTGTTGCTATCTACAATTTGTGTTCCTTCATTTGCTTTAAAGAATGCAGGTTTTGTAGAAACGATAGAAGATGGATTTTCTGGAAGTGCTCCCGTTGCATAGAACTTAACTTCTGCAAAAGTTTCAACTTCTTCCTTAGAAGCATCGGATGCACTGGATGTAAATCTGATAGTCTTCACTCCAGTTGTGAATCTGATTTCACTAGCATCTGTGTCATAAGATACTGTATCAACATTTCCAGTCCAGATTGCGTTCTCTCTTGGTGGTTGTCCAGCAGGAACAAGGATAATGCCACTAGCATTACCATTATTATCTGTAGTTACTGTGCCATTGAATGCAGATAGTGAGTTTCCTGCAATGCCAGTATATTTAAGGTCTGGATTTACCCACCTAGAAATATCTCTTCCTTCCATGAAGACATAAACTCTAGTATTTGGCTTCAGTCTGTTGATAACAAACTTAACAGGGATACTTCTAGCAAAGAAAGACAATGATGTTGCAACAACATTAGATCCTACACCTTTAGTTGTCAGTCCTTTGCCAATTTCATTGTTTTGTGGACTAATGTTCGAAGAACTTCCAACAGAAGCAGATGTAACCGAAGAATCGGAAACAATTGAATTAACCTCTGCAAAAGAACCAATGTTGAAGAACGATTGGTTTGCACCCATCCAGTTAATTTGGTAGGAGTTGTGCAAACTGGAGAATGCATCTTGTAGCTCTTCTTTTGCAAGGAAGATGGAATATAGATTGGTATTGTTGTCAGTTACTAGAGGAGCAACAGAAGTGTCATACCATGTATCTACAGCAGGTCCAATAAATGAATCACCAACATACTGAAGAACAACAAATGGGTTTGGATTGAGTGTCTTAGTTGCAAAGTTATTTCCAAGTAACTCTAGTTGTGTATATGGCAGAGTTACTATATCACCAGTTCTTTGATAACCAGCAACAGATCGTTGATCGTTTCTTGTATTGATTTCTTTTAGTAGGAAAGAATCTTCTCTAGACTGTGGACGCAAAACCGATTGCTGTGTATCGATAGCGCACTTGTAATCTAGAGATCTGAGAGATCCAATCTTATGAGACTCAAAATTGTCTACAATGAAACCACTCTTGAATCTGTTAAATCCAGATGGATCGACAACCTGCATGTTTAGAGCTTGCTGCTCTAGAATGCTCAGAGTTGTGTAATACTCTAGACGCTCAATACGCTTTTCTAGTTTACCAATATCGCGCATTGTGTAGCGACGATTATCGACAGTGGTGATTCTTACATCCTTACTTGTCTGAGTAAACGCTGGAATGTACATATAGTACAGAGCAATAGCGTCACTGATAGGATCTGGTTTGGATGGGTTTAGGGACGAGTTTCCTTCCTTGACAATAAATTGACCTTTCTTATTGAGGAATACACCATCAATACGATCAAGATATTGCGTTTGAGTAAATGAGAATGTATATTCAAGACCTTTATCTGGAGCAGGTGTGCTCGCTACAACACCACCAGTTCCAGTGTAAGATCTGTTATTTGGTGCAGAAAGAATAGACTTGTTTTGGAAACCACTAATGATTGCATCATTATCAATTTTTGGTCTAAAATCAAGAACATCTTTCAGAGAAACTTTACCAAGTGTTGGTGAGTTGAAGAAAGGAATTTCGTCACTGCCAACACCAGCTTCATGTAGATATGAATCAACCGTACAGAAATCACCAGCAGTATGGTCAAAATAATCAAATGCAATTACTAGTTGACCCGTTGGTGGTTCATATCCTGGTTTGATTACAATCCTGGAGATGTCATAGATGGTATCTCTTTGACCGTTGTCAAATGTAAATCTGTTTGTGATGTCAATACCATTAACTAGATTTCCATTTCTATCTACAGTAGGAGGTTCTGTTGGAGAACCTTCGTAAACATATCTTAATTTATATGCATCAGAATAACTATAAACATTCAGAGATTCTGTGTCATAATCTCTACCTCTGAATGGGATAACTCTATCTCCAGTAGATTCAATGACAATTCTCTTATTGACATTTGATGTCTTGAGTCTTGGTTTTGCCTTAGAAACTTCAAGAGTAGCAGTTAATTTTAATGTTGGATATGTGCCGCCAATAGGAATATTACCAAAGTAATCTGCTGGCAGACTCAGTTTTACACTACCAGAAGTCAATCCACTGGCAGCATCAGTAGATGCTTTAATTTCTACATTGCTTTGGGTGATGTATACAATATCCCCATTGACAATATTTGGTGCATCTCCTGCATTCAAAACAGTAACAACAAAATTGCTTTCACTAAATGAAACAAATCTTTGTGTTCCAAATGGAAGTTGAGCAGCAAATGTAATTTTTCCTTCGCCACCAGCACCAGTAGAAACAAAGTCTCTTCTTAAATAATACTTAATCTTAGAATCTTCACTACTTGCTACAATCGAACTTACCTGGGAGGATCCTGTTTTATAAAGGAGAGATCCTTGGTTAAAATTAGTAATGAGTGGTCTAACTCTAACTACGGTTGCATTAGTAATATTTTCTGGCAGAGATCTGTCAAAATAAATTCTAGATTTGTTGACTCCAGCAGGAACAGTTGCTTGTTGAACGATAGCTCTAACAAGTTCACCGCTGTCATCAGTAAACTGAACTAGATCTCCATGCTGCAAATATGTTGTAGCATTGCCACCAAAACCAGTACACTCAATATATTTTCTTCCTTTGTAACCAGTAAATGTAAAGTCTGTTACAGAGATAATGTCAGCATACTTTTCACGGTTGATCTCAATATCAGAAGTGAAAACATTAGAGTTTCCAGATCCAAATTCACAGTAAAAAGATTTGACATTCTGTGGAGTGTAAGTTGTAACAGCACCTCTAACCAAAACTGGTGTAATTACTGCTCCAGATGGAGTTCCGCCACCAGCACCTTGAATAACTTCTACAAGGGGTGGTTTAGAATATTCTACAGATACTGCAGATCTATTGACAATGTTGATCTTAAAGATTCCGCCAGATCCATCAATTCCAATAGAGATCTTAGATGAATCGTAGACAACACCATCAATTCTTAGTGTTGTTCCAGAAACATAATTAGCACCTCTATCATTTGCAATGAAGTGTGAAATTGTATTGTCTTTTGCAATTCTGATAGAGTTTCCATTTTCGTCAACAATGACTTCTCCACTTGCAAAATTTCCAAATATACTCTTAACCATAAGAGTTTTATTTGAAGTGTATACGCCAGTCGATGTCCCTTCAACAACACCAAAAGCTCCAGATGTTAATCCATACACATACTGACCAGGAGCAAAACTTCCTGCAGCAGTAATTGGTTCATCTAGTAGAATTTTTGTAAAGAATGATGGATCAAAATAGGAGAGACTAAATGTGGTGTTATAGGTTGGATCGCCATTAGCAAGTCTTCCTTTGGAAGCAACTACATCAGTATCAATATTAAAACCAGATCCTTTTTCGAGAAGAGTAAAGTTGCTTGGTTTTGCAATACCAATAACAGGAGTGATCGTTTCGTTATAATCTACAATTGTTCCAAATGGAATGGATCCCTGAGTCTGTGCATCAGACTTGGAATAATAGAGATATCTCTTTTTGTTTGCATCACCTTCATCGTATTCAATCATGAAGTTGTCCAGATAATCTTTCTGGGCAGTGATTGTAAGTTCTAGGAATGTGACTGTTGGGTCACTATTAATCTCAATTCTAGGAACTCTAGCAAATGAGATTACAGATACTGTGTTTACAACAGATGGAGTCTCATCAGTGTTTCTTGCTTGTACAAACCACAGGGTGCCAATCTCAGAAACAAAGTTGTCTCCAGTCAAACCAGCAACAGTAGTTGCATAGTTGTTCTCAATCGCAAGATAGATTGTTTTGATACCTTGGTTGATATCAAAGAATGTACCTCTTCTAGAAAGAGTCTGTTTGACTGCATTTGATGCTTCGGTGTTATTCAGACCAAGAGATCCATCGTTGAATGCAGCAGAAAGATATACATCTGGATATGCTGTTAGTTCACTTCCTTCTGCATTGAGAGGTACACTATTATATGTGTTTGTAATACTATAAGTTGGAAGTCCTTTAGTCTTGATTCTAATGTCTTCTCTATCAAGAGTCTCTCTTGCTTTATTGACCTCTATGTATTTTGTTTCTTTATTAACAATCTCGTATCCTTTTACATATGCTTTGCCAGGACCAATGCTAGCAACTAATCTATCAGATGCATCGGATTCACTATAACCATTAACAGTGCCGTCCGAATCAAGAGGATAAACACCAAGGTTTCCATTTTTCTGATAGTATTCTCTTACATCAAGAGAAAAATTATCAACAACATAATCACCAGATTCGTCATAAGTTCTTCTTGCTAGGGTTTGCTCTAACAGATTGTAATCAGTTTGAGACACTTGAGACTGAATCGATCCATTTTTGATGGATAGAATTTTAATAAAATTATTATCAGTCTTTTCATCTAAGCTGTAAGAAATTAGATTGAGATTAATGCTCAACCTATGTGCGCCAGGTGCAGAATAGTTAGAAGAACCAATTGAATTATCGTACAGAGAAGAGTCTTCTTCTGGAGTTACAATCTTCTCTTCAATTTTAAATCCAACTTTTGTAGATGGTTTATTATAATACTTATTAATGATTAATAATTGAGCACTGTTTCTAACAAAATACCCATTTACAAAATAAATGCCTTCTTCCACTTTTACAGCAGAAGCATATCCCATTGCAGGACTATCTAAATTAGATACTTCACCTGTGTCTGGATTGGTTACTGAAATAGATGTTGGGAGGACGCTACCATCGGTTCCAACAACCATCAATGGAGTATTAACACCATCCACTACCTCTAGAGTTTCACCTTGTCTAAAGGTGTCTTCATTTCCAGCATCACCACTGTTTGTATAATTTACAAACAGGACATCGGACTCATTATCATTAGCAATTTCAGAAGAGATAACACTTGCGATTACACCAGAAGTTAGACCTCTAACTTTTCTGCCAATCAGTTGAGTTATGTCATATTTTTTGTATACAATCTGACCATCCTGGTTAACAGGAATTTCAGATACGGAAGACAGTTTTACAAATGGAAGTTTGGTATTAAAACCAACCTCACCAGGAATTACTAATTCGCCTTGCTTAAATGCGTACTTACCAAATTGTTCAATTTGGTTCTGTAACAACGACTGAAGTTGAGTAAGCTCTCTTCCCTGGACAGCGTACCCAGGACGGAAAAGAACCTTATAAAAATTTTTATCAGTATCAAAATCGTCGTAGTATGGTGCTACGTTTAGATTAGTCTTTTGAGGCATCTCAACCAGTCTCTAGGGTGTTCGTAATTAGAACTCGATTACCAGCTTGATGTCCTCAATTTGGTCAGCAGCTCTTGTAATCTGTCTTCTATTCTCTATGTATACGATTTCTCCCGAGTTTGGTTCAATCTCTGGGAGTGCAAGACCACCTGTGAATGCAATATCAGACACAGTGCCGTTCTCTGCAATATCTACATTTCCAGATGTCGTGGAAGATGCTCCAACGATTGCGTTTGAACCATTAGATTCAAATGCTCTAACAACACCAGAGTCGGTGTGTAGATCTGGGGATTGATAATACTTAAGTACGCCAGTAGAAGAATCCCAGGAAACTACCTTACCGTATGCAGTACCACCAGATACTGCTTGGAAAATATCTTCGTCTACTGTGTAATCAGAAGTTGCTCCAGTGATAACAATTGCAGAAGTACCACGCAGAGTTGCAGAATCAGCAAAATCTGTAGTACCATAATTGTATGGGTCTTGAATGATACCGATGCGACGGAAATCATTGTCAACTGGGAAGTCGCCAGAACCTTCATCATAGGTGAGGCGAATATTGGTCATGATTCTCTTAGCAAACATTTCGTTCTCAGCATCAGAACCATGTCCACCGCGTGGAGAAATAACAAGTTCGATAGCAGCAGTACCACTAAAAGCACCTGCAGCTGCAGTCAAACCAGAATCAGTAAATACTTGACCAGTTACTAGGGTCAGGTTGCCGTATGTATAACCAGAACCAACCGCTTGCATTGTTGCGCTTGTAACGCTACCAGAAGCGTCTGTGGTGAGTTTTACAACTCCTCCGCTACCGTCGCCCTTAACACCAGTGTAAAGGGTTGTAGAGGCAGGTAGACCAGCACCTGCATTCTTGATAACAGCAACATGGATAGCACCATCAACAGCAAGTGCTTCGACTTGTGTTCTGCTGAGTTCTGTAGACTCAACAATAGGCATAAAGTCTGTGGAGAGGAATGCTAGAACATCACCAGTAGGAATGGTGAACATATGCTTCCAAATATATCCTGCAGATCCAGCAGGTTCAGTATAGATGCCATTTGCAAACGAACCCTGACCAGTAGATGGTTGTGACTTTGGTTCGTAAGTAGCATTCTGACCAGTTGGATTTGCAGCACTCTCACCATTGTAGAGACACTTGAAAACTTCATACTGTTGGTTCATTACATAGAACTTACCTTCAGAAAGACTAGATTGACCAGTTGCAGTGTCCTTACCAATAGCACCACCACCTTGTGGAGTTGGTGCATAGTTTGGACGATACATATCAAACTTTGGATTCAGAGTCAAATTCCAGTTGTAACGGGGTACAACTAGTCTTGCAAATGGAGCAGTGATTCTCTTGGCAGCAATCAGTTCATTATAAATTGCTAGTTTCTCGGAATAGTTATCAATAGGTGTTGGTGGTGCTTCTTCTGTAGCGTATCTATATGCACCAGACTTAGCAGTTGCACTAGATGTAGCACCAGTGATTGTTGTGCCAAATGCAGGAGTAGTTGTTGCAGTTGGAAGAACATTGGTAACTAGAAGACTATTCTCGTTTACTTCTGCAACGGTTGCGGACCAACCGCCACCAGAGACAGTTTCTCCAGAACTAAATGATCCATTGATATTGAAAATTTCCACATAGGCGTCCCACCTTGCAGATCTTCCAACGAAGAAATACATCCTTGTACGAGCAGCATCTGCATCGTTAGCGCCTTCGCTTAAGGATTCTAGGAATTGCTTCGCATTGAAAATTCTAAACTTTTCCGAAATGATAGCTGCCATAGCACTGGTCTCTGTATAGTAACGCTGAATCCGAGTTATTTATATTTATTTATGGGAGCAATCTGATTAGTGCCCCAACAGTGTGTACCTCGATTGGAGTGTTATTGACTCCTCGTGTACAATTCAGTAAACGATCAGATAGCTTACTCGTATAGCTAATCTGTTCTCTTCCGATAAGGATTGTTCCTGATGCAGGTAATTTAGATGTTTCGCAATAGATGACTTCTCCAGATTGAATAAAAGTCGTGTCATAGTTACCAATTTTTCTAAATTTACCGATTCCATCAGGCAAAGATTCATTAGGAATTAAAACAATTCCTGCCTGAGATCCATCATTAAACAAGTCAAATTGACCTGCAGAAATTCTCTGCTCGTATGGAGATGTTGCAAATCCAGTTAAACCACCATCATTATATCTTCCACCAATATAATGACCAAATCCCCATTCAACCCAAATGTCTGATCCAGTCATACTGGCACGGAAATCATTGATATTTGTAACGCCACCTGGAACAGAAACATAGATGTAAATGACTCCATTGCTAATGACATAGTATCCATCTGGAGTAGGATCTGGATATCCAGAAGAGGAAACTACAGACTGATCCAACAAAACAGGAGTAAAATCACCCTGTGCTGGGAGTGGAGATGTTTGCATCTCAACTAGGTAGTTGTTGATGCTAGGACTTGCCAGATTCCACTTAACACCATTAATAAAGTGTCCAGTAGCGTTACTAAAATCTTCAATAGTAAATCCATACTGACCTAACTCTTCAATTGTATAACCAGTGATAGGTTGACCACCAGTAGATAGAATGTTTCCAGTATCTTGGAATGGTCTCCACTGAGGAATTGCAGCACCAGCAATACCAGAAGAATAAGTTCTGACGCGGTTAATTGGATTTGTAGTGTCTAGGATACCAGTCTCTACAGCAAGAACTTTCTCCACAATCGGAGTGAGAACTGGTTGAGACTCAATAGATCTATCAATGTTGAAGTAACGAATGTGTGCATCACTTCCAGCAGATATTGTTGTTGGAACTGGAGATGTTCCGATTGATGTTGGATTGAATACTGTAACCTGTTTAGAAACTTGGAAGGTAGATCTAAACTCAACATCCTTCTCAATATGTAAAGTTACTTTAGGAGAATTTGATGGAACAGTAATCTGAGCAGCAAATGCTGATAGAGATTCAATGCCAGTATAAAATTCTGCAACAAATGAGATATTTACTGGAGATTTTTTAGTAACTTGATTTGCAAAACCTAGTGTTACAAAAGAGTCAACTTTTCTGGAATTTCCTTTAATTAGATCATACTTTCTGCTGACAATAATTTTTGGAGCTTCTGTATAACCTTCACCTTGGTCTACAAGAACAATATCAATAATTTGTCCTTTAGATACAATAACCTTTGCTTTTGCACCACCACCCTGCTGATTTACAGGGAGAAAATGTAAAACTGGTGCTGTATCATATCCATATGCTGTTGTTGGTTGAATAATGCCCTGGTCATAATATAGTTGAAGATCTTTTCTATTCCATTCAACCCCAGAAACTCTACCAGTCAAATTGCCATTGATGTCTGTTTCCATAACAGCAACAGCACTTAGTCCAACTCCTCTAGTGCTTCCATTGTAATTAGTTGTAGTCACAGAACCATAGTAAGAAGATGTAACTTCATAACCAGATCTGTAGTCTTTTGGATTTACATACTGTGGAAGTTTTTTAATCTGTCTGAAATCTTTTTCACCATCAATTTTGATGCGATCACCAGCATTTAAATTTGATAGTAAGTTTCTTTGAACATAGAACGATTCATCTGCCTTTACGCTGTCATACAACCATGCAGAAGAGTCTCTCTGCATTCTTCTATTTCCAAATTCATCCAATTGGTAATTAAGGGTGGATGACAAATTGCTTAATTGAATCTCGTCATTATACATTACATAATCAGTTGAGAAGAAGACAGACTCAGATCCATTGAATACAGGGTTTTGTCCAGCAACTGTTAATGTGACAGACCTATCAGATGTTCTTTCAATTCTCTTGATCTTACCAATCATGTGTTTGATAGAACCATCTTTTTGATATACAAATGTCTCTTTATCATAGTTATTGTTAAACCAAGTAAATAAAGAAACAAATGTATTTGGAGCAGTATCGGAAATGGTCAGGGTGAGACGGTTCAAATAGGTATTAAACTCAAAATCATGAAGAGTAATCGTCTGATCCAGTTCTCTTCCATATAGCAAAATTAATTCAACATTGTTTTGATCATTTATATCTTTTGTAAATCTTAAAGCAGGTCCATTAATGCTATAAGAGTCCGTTCTTTGTAAAATACCATCAACAAAGACAAACATATAATTAGCATCATCAACATTCTGCACTTCATCATTATCTTTTCTAAGAATAATGAAAGGACCAGCAGAACCATCTAAAATTCCAGAAGTATCTAACTTACATCTAATGTAGTTTCCTACGCTATGAATAGCAATATTTTCGACTGCAAGTGGTTCTTGCACAGTCTTAGTATTCTCACTTTGGTTCCAGATTGGAGCTCCGTCAAAAACAATTTTGTTTGGTGTAGTTGTTTTATCAATATAATATGCACCATCATGCTGCAAAATACCACTTAGTGAAATGAACAGGTTTTCATCTTTATCTGTAACAACTGCAGAACCATCTTCATAATACAAATCAAACACTGTGTTTTCATTGTCAACATAATCTGGGTTTGATACTTCAACAGAACCAGGACCAGTGATTAGCGTTTGTTGCAAATTGCTATACAAAGAATCTAGTGCTGAAGCGACTTCTTCGCACTCACTTAGTGTTCCATTGACCAGCAATGGATCTGGTAAGATGTTTTTATTTGTATAAGTTGACAGTGATGTCCAGTATCCAGTTGGATTTTGATTTTCTGGTGTAACATCAATTCTGTTTGGACCACCTTCTAGAATGGATTCAACAATAGAGGCATAATTAGTAATAGCACTTTCAACTTCAGCACAATAAGGAATTGCGGTATCAATTCTAACAAGAGGATCTTTTACGGGAGCAATGATCGTAGAACCAGCAATTTCATTTCTCATTGCAAGAATCATTAAATCACGAGCAACATTGTATGCATATACAGTTTCATTTAACTCATTCTTAACATGATTTAGTTTATAGTTATTAAAGTATGCATTAGCAAATTCAATGACCTTTTGATTTCCACCCCATCTCAAAGAATAAACTACTGCATCGACTAAAATGCCAGTATCTCTGAAACAGAAATCTTCCGCTCTAACCCAAGATTCAATACCAGTATTGACCTGAGTAGTTGGAGCAGCATTATTCTGTAATGCATCGGTGAGAATGCCAAATAATGTTGTAATTGCTGAATTTACATTGGTGCATTCGGAAACAAGGATAATATTATCATCTTGTACTGTACCTCTGTTATTAATTGCTTCAATGCAAAGATCTCTTGCAAAATTGAAACCGTAAATCGATTCAGTTCTTTCTCCATCTAAAGCATCATGATCTGTGAAGTATTTGTTTGTAGCAGCAATAGTAGCAGAGTTTCCTCCTCTACCAGTATCTTCAGCAACTGCTGCAAGAACAATTCTCAGGTCTCTAGCACACTTTTCAGTAGCATAGTTAGAACCATACTTGCTATCTAATTCAGCAATGGTTTGATTTACAATGTCTTGTAAGTTTTCGTAGATTAATCTTCTAGAATCTTTAAATCTATATGCTTCTTCTGGAACACCAGGATATGTGAAATTGGGGAACCTATCATAGATTCTGTGTGCTGCTTCTCTTTGAATGTTTATTTTGTTTACTTCAATAAGAGTGGATGCATCATAGAATGTACCAGTATTCAATCCACTCATAATAAATGTCATCTGAGCATTATCACTGGTATTGACACCAGTATTTGGAAGTGCTGCAAAATAAGTTTCACCTGTCTCAATTTGCAAATATATTCCTGGAGCAATTTGAAGAATTGGATTCGAATTTCCAGAAAGCACATTGGTGTTTTGTGTGATTTGCGTTAAAGATCCGACTACATCAATAGCAGTGGTACTTACTTTAATAGTTCTACCATCTACAATTTCTGTTACAATGGTATTTTCCTGGAATGCTCTACCAGCACTTACTTTCATACCAATAGCAATATTATCTGAATTGCTTACGGTAACCTCATTAGTACCAGGAGTCCATGAAACTTGTCTATCAACAAAATCCCAATTTCTCATTGCTATTTTGCATAGACGAGTAGCGTATGAATATGCTTCAATAGTTGGTGCTAATTCACCATCAATATAAGATAGAACATCATTATTAAAGTAAGACTCGGCCGCGGCGATTGTTTTACCATTACCACCAAATCTCAAATCATGTTCTAATGCCTCAATAACTAATCCAATGTCTCTATAGCACTTGGTGCTTAATGTATTCCATGTAAGATTTGGATATTTGTCTTGAATGTAACCAAGAGTTTCAGATTGAATAAATGCTTTGTTCATTGCCAATTGGTTAGCAGCATCAATCCATGTTCCAGATCTTTGGAAAATATTTCTGATTTTCTTCAGATAACGATCATTTAGAGAATCTGTCTTAAATTCAAATAATCTGCAGTGGAATAGAACTCCAGGAACATTTTGTCCATCTTTTACACTTGGACCTAATGGAGGAGCAGAGAATGTAATTTTGTTTCCTTTTACAGAATATGCTCTTCCTGGTTCTTGGATAATACCATCAAGAGTAATAGTTAATGATTGATCATTATATGGAGTTATAGTTGCACCATCGGAATCAACTAAAGTAAAGGTTGTCTTTCCTTCGAGATTTCCCTTATTTGTAAATGCACCATCAAATTGATCATTAAGATATAGTTGCTTTGCTCTAATTTCTGTAGTGTTGAAAGTTTCCAGTCCGATCGATCCAACACCTCTTTCAACTTTTAGTTGCTCTGTTTTTATAATAGAAGTTGTAACATGTTTTTTGGTGCTAACAACAGTGATCTTATTTTTGTTTGGA
>Ga0129342_1000055_pt1 | contig 36850 bp, 39 predicted proteins | sample CPBDNA_5_FD_94426 | JGI IMG/M metagenome (GOLD analysis project Ga0129342, IMG submission 94426) | Freshwater to marine salinity gradient microbial communities from Chesapeake Bay, USA - CPBay_Sum_15_0.2_DNA | ecosystem: Environmental > Aquatic > Marine > Coastal | place: USA: Chesapeake Bay...
AATTTATATACTTATAAATATAACATTTAAATTAATTGTGATTAATTTTTATTAATTTAAAGATTTGAAATAGTTTAGAAAATAAAAAACCTCAATAAAATTGAGGTTTTAAGTGCGGGTGAAGGGACTCGAACCCCCAAGCCTCGCGGCACTAGATCCTAAGTCTAGCGTGTCTACCAATTTCACCACACCCGCGCGGACGGCAAATATAAGCAAGATTATACAAAATATAACTATATTTTATATAAGTAAAAACTAGTTTTAATTACATTTGCAAAAAAAATAGTTTGAATAAAATCAAGAATTATATTGATTTAAATAAAGAAAGGTTTATAGAAGAGTTATTTGAATTATTAAGAATTCCTTCAATAAGTGCAAAAAAAGAATTTAATAATGATACAAGAAAAACTGCAAAGCTTCTTAAGACTCATTTTTTAAACTTAGGATTAGATAATTGTGAAATTTATGAAACTAAAGGTCACCCTATCGTTTATGCAGAAAAATTAATTGATAAAAATTCTCCAACCATTTTAGTTTATGGTCATTACGATGTACAACCTGTTGACCCTATTGAACTTTGGGATCAAGATCCTTTTGACCCTTATATTAAAAAAACTAAAATACATCCAGAGGGAGCAATTTTTGCAAGAGGAGCTTGTGATGATAAGGGGCAAATGTTTATGCATTTTAAAGCTCTAGAAATAATGCTTAAAAGCAATACCCTCCCATGTAATGTTAAATTAATGATTGAGGGAGAAGAAGAAATTGGAAGTGACAATCTCGAGCTTTTTGTAAAAAACAATAAAGAAAAGCTTTCTAACGATATAATTTTAGTTTCAGATACAGGAATGATTAGTAAGAATATACCTTCAATCACCATAGGTTTAAGGGGTCTTTCTTACATGGAAGTTGAAATAACTGGTCCAAATAGAGATCTTCATTCGGGTCATTATGGAGGAACTGTTGCCAATCCAATAAATGTTCTTTCTAAGATGATAAGCTCATTACATGATGAAGATAAAAAAATAACAATTCCTGGGTTTTATGACAATGTAATTCAAATATCTGAGAATGACAGAAATAAATTAAATTCTTCTCCTTTTAACATTAAAGAATTCAAAGAATCAATTGGACTTCCCAAAGAGGATGGCGAAAAAGGTTTTAGCACAATAGAAAGACAATCTATCAGACCTGCACTTGATGTTAATGGAATTTGGGGAGGATATACAGGTGAGGGTGCTAAAACAGTGTTACCTAGTAAAGCTCATGCTAAAATCTCAATGAGATTAGTACCAGGTCAAAATTGGAAAAGAATTAACAAACTTTTTACCAATCATATTAAAAATATTGCACCTAAAACAGTTAAAGTAAAAGTAATTGAACATCACGGAGGTCAACCTTATGTGTCTCCAACTGATAGTATTGGATTTAAAGCTGCTAGCAAAGCATATTTTGATGTTTTCAATTTAAAGCCTATTCCAACTCGTGATGGTGGTAGTATTCCTATAATTGCACTTTTTGAAAAAGAATTAAAAAGCAAGACAATTTTAATGGGATTTGGATTAGATAGTGATGCTATTCATTCACCAAATGAGCATTATGGAATATCCAATTTTCTTAAAGGAATTGAAACAATAACTAAATTTCATTATCATTTTAAAGAACTTTTTAACAATTAATTATAAATAATTCTGATGCAATACCATCAGATAAAAATTTCCCTTTTTTGGTTGTAAAAATTTTCCTATCAAAGATCTCTAACATATTTAAATCAATAAATTTTTTTGATTTTTTAATTATATTATAAGAAAATTTTTTTCCAAATTTTTCTTCTATATGATCTAACGAAACTCCCCAAATTGTTCTTAATCCAGTCATTACATATTCATTATAACGGTCAATTTTAGTTAAATGTTCCTTCTGATAAAAAAGCTCATTATTAATTATTTGTTTAACATATTTAGAGTTATTTGAAATATTCCATGATCTTATCTTTCCATCAAAGCTATGAGCTGAGGGACCAATCCCAATATATTTTTTTCCAAGCCAATAAGATGAGTTATTTTTTGAGAAATAACCTTCTTTAGAAAAACTTGATAATTCATAATTAATATAATTTAATGATAAAAATTTTTCATACATAAAATTATACTGCTCATATACTTCTTCTTCATCTAGAGGCATTATAATTTTTTTTTCTATAAATTTTTTTAATGCAGTATTAGATTCAACTGTTAAAGCATATGCAGAAATATGATTGATTTCCCAATTCTCTAAAATTTGTAAATTTTTTGCCCATGTTCTAAAATTACTATTTGGCATTCCGTATATTAAATCAATTGATAAATTATCAAAATACTTTAATGCATTATCAATACAATTTTTGGACTGATTAGAGTTATGAGACCTATTCATCATTTTTAATTCTGAATCATTAAAAGATTGAACACCAATACTTAATCGGTTTATTAAACTCAAAGACAATTTCTTAACCATATCTAAAGTAAGATCTTCAGGGTTTGCTTCTAAAGTAATCTCAATATTTTCTGAAATTTTAAATTTTTTGTAAATAATTTTTATCAAATTATTAATTTCTGAAACACTCAATAAAGATGGTGTTCCGCCTCCAAAATAAATACTCTCGATTATATCAGAATTAAATTTTGACTTGATCTCAACTTCTTTTATCATAGAATTAATAACAACATGTTTGTTCGTTATTGAAGTTGAAAAATGAAAGTTACAATAATGACATGCTTGTTTACAAAATGGAATATGTAAATAGATACCTGCCAAAATTATTTTATTATTCTGTCGTTATTATTTTTAATAAAAGCTGTCCAGCCTGAATAGTTTTTTGAGGAGGATTTAGATTTATTTCTGTTATAATAATGACAAACTGCAGCTGCTAAACCATCAGTAGAATCAAGATTTTTTGGAAGTTCTTTTATATTTAGTAAACTTTGTAGCATTTTAGCTACTTGCTCCTTTGAGGCGTTTCCATTTCCTGTTATAGACATTTTAATTTTTTTTGGCGAATATTCAGTTATAGGAATTTCTTTAGAAAGTCCAGCAGCCATTGCAACTCCTTGAGCTCTGCCTAATTTTAACATAGACTGAACATTTTTTCCAAAAAAAGGGGCTTCTATAGAAATTTCATCAGGATTATATTTTTCTATTAAATCAATAGTCCTTTCAAAAATATGTTTAAGTCTCAAATAATGATCGTCTAGTTTATTTAAAACAAGTTCATTCATTTGAATAAGTGACATTTTATTTTCTTTAACCTTAATTAACCCAAAACCCATTATATTAGTACCTGGGTCAATACCTAAAATTATTTTTTCATTTATGACAGTCAAATCTTTTTTAATTTGATTTTATTATTAAAGGTAGTCTAAATTTTGAGCTTACTGGAATACCCATGTTAGTTTTTGTCGCAGGATATAAAGAAGGTATGTTTTCTAATGAATTACTAATTAATTTTTCTAAATCAGGAATTTCATTAATCAATTTATCTTCATTTTCAATTTCTATTAATGAAATTTTTCCTTTATAGTTTATTAAAAAAGAAATAATCAAGGTGTCATCAATTATTTTATTTACAATAAGGTTTTGCGAAATGAGATTTGTGTAAATTAAATTTAAAATTTTTGTGTTAAAACAATTTTTTCTATCACTTTCATTTATTAAATCGTTACAGTTTTCAAATGAGGGCATTTCATCAGAGCTTGTCCAATTAACATTTGGTGGTGAATAATTTGATTTATTGGGATTATATTTACATCCAACAATTGTTAAAATAAGAAATAATAGTTTAACTATTTTCACGTTAATTATTTAATTCTAAAATTAAATATAATTTTATAAAAAATTTTTATGGATATTTTTTTAATAATTATAGGATTAATTTTTTGCATAATTGGTTTAATCGGAAGCTTTACACCAATAATTCCAGGACCTATCACTAGTTGGATAGGACTACTTATTATTCACTTTTCGGATTTCATACCATTTGATTATAAGTTTTTATTAATCACATTTTTTATTGCTTCTTTTATTTTTATTATTGATTTAATTTTGCCTGTTTTGGGTTTAAAAAAAATGGGAGGAACTAAAAGCGGTTTAATTGGAGCTTCCTTAGGACTTTTAATTGGATTGTTTATAGGAGGACTTTTTGGATTAATTTTAGGCTCTTTTTTTGGAGCGTTTTCTGGTGAATATTTTCAAAAAAATGAAATTAAAAAATCCTTAAAACCAGCTATAGGTACTTTTGTTGGTATATTAACTGGAACTATAGTTAAATTGATAACCACTACAGCCTTTTTAGGCATTTATATCTATTTAGTTTACAAAAACCTTATTTATTAATAATAAATAGATCTATTATCTATTATTTCAGCTTTTTCTTTTAAAGATTCAAAAACCCTACCATTTAAATTAGATCTATTTCTGTTAATCAATTGATTTCTAAAAGAATTTATAAAACTAGTATTTATATACTCATCATTTTTTGAATTATCATCTTTTTTAGTAACCTTAATCTTATAAACTCCATTCTCACCAATAATAAAATCAGAAACAGAATTTAAAGCCAACCCAAACGCATGACCAACTACAGTGGGTTCATATCCTGCACCAGAAATGGTAGCATTTTTTTGATTAAGCGCAAGTGCTTTTTTCACTTCAATATTATTTAGATCTGCTATCTCTTCAATCGATAAAGAATTATTATTATTTGAAATAATATACTCAGCTTTTTTTGATTTAATAACTTGTGGAAGAATTTTATATGATGCATCTTGAATGGATGATATTCCTTCATTTAAAATTCCTGTCACTTGCGCAATTAGATATCCACCATTAGAAATATCGAATCTTTTAAAATCATTGACAGAAATTTGTTCAGAAAATAACCATTGTACAACTCGTCTTTGATTTTTTAAACCTGGGAAATCATTATCTAAAATCTTTACACCATTTACAACTTTAATTTCATAATTTGATTGGTCAGCAATTAGTTTAAAATCTGGATTTTTAGAAAGATTCATCTCAAATTTTGTTGCTTCATTAAATACTCTATCACTTGTTTGATCAGAGGGAATATTTTTTTCAGCAATTGAAGCTAGTAAAACAATATCATCTTTGGCAACAACTTTAATTACATGAAAACCATAGTCAGTTTCAACAACACCAGTTGAACCAACGCTTCTTGAAAATATAAAATCACTAAAAGGTTTTAAGAAAGCTCCTTCTTGAACAAAACCAAGATCCCCACCTCTAGTTCTAGATGGACCATCTGAAAATTCAAGCGCAAATTCAGAAAATTTTTCTGGTGAATTTCTAACTTTTCTTAATATATTATTAGCTTCTTTTCGTGCTTCGTCTTTTGTTCTTGAATTTGATGGATTAGCCTCTTTAGCACCTTGATATGCTATTAAAATATGACTTGACCTTACAGACCCTCCAATTTTCTTGTCAAGCATTCTAGAGATTTTAAAATAATCACCATCTAAATAAGGACCATAAGTTTGATTTTTATTTAAATTAAAAAGCATATTAGCATGTTCCGTTGGTAAAGATCCTTTTGGGACATATATTGAATCAAAATTTATCTCAGAATACTCATTAACAAATTCTCTGATATTTTTTGTTGTTATTAGACTAGGTAAAGTTTCTTCAAGTTTTGAAACCTCATTATATTCTTTTGTTTCAACAAGTAATTTTGATAAACGATCTTTTATTAATTTTTCATCATCAAGCGATGGTTTTTCTTCAAAAAGGACATATTGTATATCTCTTGAGGCATCAACTTTGAATTTTTCTTCATTTTCACTTAAATATTTTTTTAAATCAGATGTTTTATATGAAATTAAAGAATCATATACAGAAGAATAAGGTATTTGTATAAATTCGATATCAATCTTATCATTATTTAAAAAATATTCATATTTACCATCAAAGTCAGTGTAATTAATGCCTGATTGAATTAAATTAAAATAATTTTGTTCATTAGATTGTAGTTCATAAATAGATTCTTGGCTTTTCCACTGTTCATATGCATCTGGATTAGTGGTTTTTAATTCTAAAATAAAATCCTTGAACTTATCTATATCAAACAATCCAACATCATTTAAAAATCTTTGATCTGAACTAAAACTTGGATTTTCACTTAAAATGTTTTGAATATGGTCCTTGCCAGACTTTAAACCAATACTTTCAAACTGCTGTTTCAAAATTTCAGATCTTAGATAGTTGTTCCATACATTGTTTACAGCAATCATTGTTTGTTGATTGTAATTTCTCTCAAAAAAATCAACTTGTGATCTGAAATCCTCGATTAAAATTTCTTCACCATTAATTACACCAACTGGTTCTTGTGCTTGATATCCTTTTCCATCAAAAACACCAGAAATAACAAACGCAAAAAGTGCTAAACCAATAACTATAATTAAAAAAATTGATTTTGATCTAATTTGTCCTAGAATTGCCATATATCTAAATTTTATAGCAAACGAAAATACAATATCCTCAGCAATAAAAAAAAGTTAAAGTTCTAATAATTATCTGATAATAGAGAACTTAATTAATTCATTTTTTTTGTGAGTAAATATTCCCTATAGTAAAAATTAAAAAACTTTAGAAATAAAATTTCTATTTTTTATGAAATTTTGGATTATCATGTTCATCTTCAATTTCTCCAACAAGCTCTTCAATTAAATCTTCAATAGTAATTAGGCCTGAGGTTCCTCCATACTCATCAATAATAATAGCAATTCCTTTTCTTTTAGAAGTTAAAAGATCTAGTAGATCATTTGCAAACATAGATTCAGGAACAAAATCTATTGGTTGTATAATTGATTTAAAATTCTTGTAATCAGAAAATATTCTTTGTAAAGTAACAAACCCAATAATATTATCAACACTCTGTTTATGTACTAATATTTTAGACAAACCAGTTTCAATAAATTTTTTTTTGAGAAAAGATTTACTTATATATCTATCGACTGAAATTATTTCACTTCTTGGAATCATTATATCTCTTACACGAACCTTTGAAAATTTTAAGGCATTCTGAAAAATTTTAATTTCCTGATCTATATCTAATTGATTATTACTATTAATTTCTTGATTAATATAATCTCCTAACTCTTCTTTACTGAAAACTATTTTCATTTCATCCTTTTTAGTCTTAAAATACTTTTTTAAAACACTGTCTGAAATCCAATTAAGTAAAAAAGTAATAGGACTAAAGAGATAATAAAAAATGTAGGTTGGTAAGGAAAAAAATTTAAGCAACCTGTTGGAATAAATTTGAAATAAAACTTTTGGTAGAAACTCTGCTGTAATTAATATAATAAAAGTAGAAACTATTGCTTGATAAAACACATATTTAAAATCAATTACAGATGAATTAATAAGTTCTGGAAATAAAAATTTAATTATAAGTTTTCCGGAGTAAATTCCATAAATTACAAGTGCAATGTTATTACCCAATAACATAGTAGCAATAAACTTTGATGGGTTGTTTGTAATTTTTTTTATAAACATAGAGGATATTGTATTTTGTTTTTTTTCAATTTCAATAAAAATCCTATTTGAAGAAACAAAAGCTATCTCCATTCCAGAAAAAAAAGCAGAAAATATTATAGATATAATAATTATAATAATGTTATTATCCATTAATTACTTTGCCCTGTTCTTAAATTTAATTCTGTAGTGCCTTCTAAATAAAAACATTCCAAAAGAAAGAATAGCAAAAATTAAAATAAAATTTTTCTTTTCATTAACATTATTCCCAATAAAATAATCTATTGTTAGTATTACAGAAATGATTAAATATAAATACTCCGAAATTATTCTAAACTTGCTCATTTATAAATTATTTATCTTCAACTAAAACTTTACCATCTAGTTTTCCAGTATTAAATATACTAAATGACCTATTTGTGTCTAACCTTTTAGCCGTAATATCATAATCTGAGTTCTTAAAAGTAAACTTGTCTTCAGTAAATAGCCACTCCAGTTCAGGATCCCAGTACAGTTGATTAGTCTTTAATTCAGAACCATCATGATTATTGATAATTACATTTCCAACCAAATTTACAATATTGGTATTATTGTAGGCAATTGCATAATCCGATTTAACTATTGTTTTATTATTTTTTTTATCAAAAAAAGTAATTTCTAATCCATTAGGAAATTCTGAGTATGGGAAAATATAATTGGAAAAATCTTTATTTAAACTTGAAATTAGTATAGCTTTTACCTTGGCTGAATCAGTATAAATAAGTTTTAGATTTTCTGTTTCTCCGACTGGAAAAGAGTTTTTTGAATTAATGTTTTTAATCTCTATAAAATTATCTTCACAACCAATAAAAATAATTAGAAATAAAATGTTAAAAATTCTCATTAATTCAATGAAGGAACAGTTACTGATTTACCAATCCAACAATTAAATGAAATTATTTTGCCTCCCATAGCCTCACTGAATATATCTGTTTTGGAGGGGGCTCTACCTTCATAACTTTTTGCAGTTTTATCCGCTAATTTTCTAACTGAAGGGTCAACTGATGCTGCTTTGTTTGCTTCTTTTAATGCAAGCCAATAAATAGATCTTTTTTCGAACTGACTAGTTCCACAGTCATTTGCACTACTTGCGTATAAATTTCCAATTAGCAAATATGCTTTACCCATCGAAGGTTGGAATTTTAAAGCTTTATTGGCATAAGTTCTTGATGAAGAAAACTGACCTGATTTTTTAAATTTGAGAGCAATTTTGTACAACGTCTTAGCCTTTTTTAAGTTATCAGTTTCTAAATCTACAGATTCATTGTAATATTCAATAGCCAGTTTAGAATCACCTTTTTTATCATTTAAAAGACCGAGATAATATGCTGAATTTGCAGAAGGATTTAGTTCATGTAAAGCCTCTACTAATTCAACAAACAAAGGATCGTCTGAACAATCCTTAGAATCCATTCTGCTAGCTGCTCTGTTTAACCATACTGCATCTGATTTAAATGAATCAAAATTCTTTCTATAAAGAGGAATTAAATTTTCACAAGTGGATTCTTGTGCAATAATAGCATCTAAATTATTTAAATATGTATCACATGCAACTATATTAACTTCATAAACTTTTTTATTTCTAATTTCTATTGAAGATAGCGGTGTGCTATTTTCTTCTTTGTTTAATATTAAATCTAACTTGGATGTATAAACTCCCATTTCATACTCAAATTTTTCAGTAAGTTCTTCATATTTATCAAATACTTTTTCAAGTGATACATCTTGATTACCAGACTTATACATTCTGAAATATAATTTAAAATAATTATACAATCCCTTAGGGGATTTAAAGCTTTGTGGATCTTTTGAGAATGCCTCATCATAAATTTTAACAATTTCACTATCACTAGCTAAATTATAATCCAACATAGTTTCGGCTTTTATTGCTAAAATTTTACCTGTTTCATTCTCTCCGCTTTTTGATTTAGGGAAATAAAGAAGCCACTCATCATAGAGATTTACTAAATCTTGTTGATATTGAGATTTTGTGGTATTAGTTGAGGAGTTTATAAAAGACTTGAGCATTCTTTCACCCAAAACATAAATTGCAGAATTTAAATCTGGACATTGATTCTTCAATTCAAGCCAAGGCTGGTAAGCTGCTTTAAAATTTTTAACTTTTGCATATTCAGCAAAAATTGAAAGATTTGCAAAGCAATTTTCCTTAGATTGTGAGAATTGGTGATGAGAAAAAAATAAAATACACAGTAACAAAATATTTTTTTTCATGATTTTATAATCTAATTTAAATTGGGCAAAAACGATGCCCAATTTATTAATTATACTTGTTTTTTACAAACCAAAGGTCACTTAATGACATTCCAAGTCTGATACTGAAGAAATTTTCTTCAATTAAACCAGAGTTTGTAGTTCCTCTTTTACCAATTTCAAAGCCAAGGTTAACATTAGAAAACCCTCGAAATGGTATTCCTACACCAAAATTAAAGCCAAATTCTTTTATCGCTTGATTCTGGATAGAAAGTCCTGAATCTTCAATCCTTAGACCTGCTCTGTAAACTAGAGTACTAAAAAAGTTGGTAAACGAATCGAATTTAGGTATATAGAATCCTCCAAAAGAAAATCTAGTTCCTTTTTTAAAATCAACATTTTCTAAATTAAATAATTTGTTGTTTAAACCTCCACCATCTGTCTCCTCAAATTCTGCTCCTAGAAACCATTTTGTATCAACTCCTAGACCCAATCCAATTGTTTGTGATTTTGGAACTATAATTTCTGTTTTATCTAGTCCTAAAGAATTAAGATCAATTTGCTCAGTATCTCCAGCATATGAATTATTCAATGAGTAAGTAGATAAAGTCTGTTTATTTGTTGATACTAAATCAAATTCTTGACTAAGAATATAAGTAGCATGTAAACTTAATTTAGTGTTGATTTTCTCTCGATAAAGAAACGAAAATACATTGTTTATTCCACTTAAAGAAGAATTACTTTCAAGTCTAGTTGCTAATTCAACATCTTCTAAATAACGATTGACAAAATGTGTTAAATTACCAAACTCATAATTTGTAGTGAATCCTACTCCAATTTTTTTAAAAACTTTAAATCCAAATGTTAAAAAAACGGTATTAACTCCACCCTCGCCTCTAAATCTATCAATTATGGCAGGATTTACAGATTCATCGTTATTTTCTAACAAATAACCCACCGATGTCTGTGGAATTACACCAAAACCAAATGTGAAATATTTTGTAGGAATACCAACTGCAAGATAATTAACATTAGAACTGTTTGAATTTTCATTAGCATTCTCAGATTTAAAAGTTAAATCATCATAAGTTATGCCCATAGAATAATTAACTCTTTTAAGTTGAGAAAATGATGCAGGGTTAGTTAAATTCAGGTGGATACTGTCGGTATATACACTTAAACCTCCCATAGATCTATTATCAATAGAACCTTTAAAAGTCTTTGAACCAATTCCATAAAATGAATAAGGTGATGATGTTCCAGATTGAGAAAATATAGAAAAAGAAAATATTAATAGAAATAAATTAACTAAAGTTTTTTTCATTTTTTTTTATTAACCTGTAAAAGATTATTTAATCCTTTAAGAAGGAAATTTTGATCAGCAAATATGGTATTTTTTATTCTCTTGAGCAAAAATTTAGTGTCCCCTCCTGTTAAAATTATCTTAATGTTTTCAAACATAACATTATATTTATCAATCACCCCTTCAATTTCAGATACTACTCCATTAATTACACCTGACTGAATTGAACTTTTAGTATCATTCCCAAATAAATTATCGAAATTATCAATAGAAACTAATGGTAAATTTGTTGTAAAAGAATTTAAAGATTTAAACCTCATAGAAATACCAGGGGAAATTGAACCTCCTAAATATTCATTTTTATGATTTTTAAAATCAAATGTTATACATGATCCAGCATCAATAACTAATACATTTTCGTTAGGAAACTCAAAACAAGATGAAGAAATTAATCCTAATCTATCCTGGCCAAGAGTTTTTTTAGTTTTATATAAATTTTTAAAAGGAAGTTTAAGTTTATGTGTTAATAAAAAAAGATTCGTTTTTATATTTAAATAATTTAAAATATCATTATCTATTTGACTGACATTAGAAATGATTGAGCTATTAATAGGATAATTATTAATAATTTCATAAATATCAATTTTATCAAATTTTGATAAATCATATTTAACAATTAAATCAAAGCTATCAAAAACAGCTATTTTAAAAAAAGAATTTCCAACATCAATAACGAGATTCACTTAAGTAGGTATTTTTGTTAAAAATAAAGAAGATTTTTCAAATGATTTTTTTGGATGTCAAATAAAAGAATATATATTTGCTCTTGCAAAAAAAATGTGATGGTACCTTAGCTCAGTTGGTAGAGCAAAGGACTGAAAATCCTTGTGTCCCTGGTTCGATTCCTGGAGGTACCACAAAAGTCTCTATTCTAATAGAGACTTTTTGCATTTTAAGATATTAAGTTACCATTCTCATCCCATACAGCAATATCATTTCTTTTTGATTGATCAATACACTTATTAATCCATTCTTGTTCATATTCCAAATTGTATTGATCCAAAACATCTTTAGGAACACCATCCCATACATTTGGGACATTTCCTTTATAACCCAGCTCATTTATTCCAACTTTAGAAGTATAATACCCAGTCATAGTTAAATTTCTCATAATAGTAAACCACTTAACCATGTCATCTTGATCAGAATTTAAAAATTCAGGATTAGGATACGCTATTAAATCAAAATATTCTTTCTTTTGAATATCTGAACAATCAATAAAATTTTTGCTGTATTTTTCTTTAAAAACTTTGTTCAAGAATGATAATCCTTTTTTAATAGGTGACTCATAAGATGGAATGTCCTTGGCTATAAATTCTATAAGTTCAGGAACTTCAGCATCTACAATCGACCCATATTCATTGGGAGGAAGAATAATATTACAAATATTTGTAATTAATTTTATTTCATTATCACTGAAACACTTTTTGGAAAAAAGTAATCGATCGTAATCTTTTTCTGACTGAGTTCTTCCATAATTGAATTTTTTCATTGATCTAGCCACAGTTTTACTATCAACACCTGAAACACAACCTTCAAGAAGAACCCCAACTCCAATAGAACCGAAAACAATTGATTTTAAACTATCTCTTCTATCCATATATTAAAAATTTTGTTTTTTAAACTGATCAACAATGTAATCTGATGTTCTCCATGCTAATGCCAAGATAGTCCAAGTTGGATTTTTATCGGCTTGAGATACAAATGGACCAGCATCAACCACAAAGACATTAGAAACATCATGTAATTGTTCAAATTGATTAACTACTGATGTTTTTGGATCATTACCCATTCTAGTAGTTCCGACTTCATGAATAATTTCACCAGGTTTTGTAAGCCCATAATTTTTATCTTTTCCTGGCTTATCTCCAAGTATAATTCCACCCATGTTATGAATAATTTCCTCAAAAGTATCTTGCATATGTTTTGCCTGTTTTATTTCATGTTCAGTCCATTTATAATTAAATCTTAATACAGGAACTCCAAACTCATCAACTTTTTCTGGATCTATCTCACAATAATTACTTTCCATAGCAATTGACTCTCCTCTTCCATCCATTCCAATTAATGTGCCATAATACTTTCTCATATCAGTTCTTAAAATATCTCCATACCCCCCAACTTTTGTTCCAAAAAATTTGTTGAAGTCATTGACATTAAATCCAGATCCGTAAGATGGAGCTCCCATTCCACCCCATACCTCAATATGATATCCTCTTGGAAAGTCTAAGTTTTTGTTATCCAGCCACCATGGAGAATAAACATGCATTCCTCCAACGCCATCTTCATTGTAAATTTTTCTGTTTACAAGCTGGGGAAGAAAAGCCATTCGGCCTCCTCCAGTTGAATCATGTAAATATTTACCAACAATATTACTACTATTACCGAGTCCGTTTGGATGCTGCTTGCTTTTGGAATTCAATAATATCCTAGCAGAGCTGCATGCAGATGCAGCGAGTACAACAACTTTAGATTTTAATTTATATTCTGTCTTGTCTTCTTTATTAATAAAAGAAACTCCAGTAGCTTTTCCTTCATCATTTGAGGTAACAGTTCTAACCATTGAATTAACATATAAATCAATTTGGCCTCCATTATCCTGAGCTGGAAAAATTAAACATGATCCTGAAGAGAAATCAGCATAAGCAGAACAACTTCTGGCACATTGTCTACAATAAAAACAAACACCTCTTTCATTATTTATTCTTTTGGTTAATACTGATAATCTAGATGGCATAACTTTAACATTACTTTTTCTAGCACCCTTAATATAAAATAATTCATGAAGTCTTGGTTTAGGTGGTGGAAGAAAAAAACCATCTGGATCATTATATAAATTTTCTTTACTACCAAACACACCAATTAACTTGTCAACTTTATCATAATAAGGTTTAATATCATCATATGTTATTGGCCAATCCTCTCCAAGACCATCCAAAGTTTTTCTTTTGAAATCGTCTGGTCCAAATCTTAAAGAAATTCTTCCCCAGTGATTAGTTCTACCCCCAAGCATTCTGGATCTAAACCATCGAAATTGAGTCTCTTCGTTTTGAGTATAAGGTTCCCCCTCAATTTCCCATCCACCATAAGCTTGATCAAAATCTCCAAAAGGTCGAGTTGTTCCAGCACCACGTCTTGGTGAGTCATAAGCCCATTTCATTTGAGTCATTTGATCAGGATTTGCAGGATCATAAAACGGTCCAGCCTCAACTACAGCAATTTTAAGTCCTGCTTCTGATAAAATTTTTGTTGCCATTCCTCCTCCAGCTCCTGACCCTACAATAATTACGTCATATTCTTTTGATGTCTGCTTAATTTGCATTTAATAAGTTTTATAGTTCTAAAATTTTAATATTTCTAAAAGATATAACACCAGGGTGATCCTGAATGCTAATTTTTCCTGTTTTAAATTTTCCGAAATCACAATTATGCCAAGGTTTTTCATCACAATTATTAAACTTTGTTGGAGCTACCATTGCATCCCATACTTCACCACTCAAAGGAAATTCAAGAATTTTTATACCATTATGAATAACTATTCCTTTATTTATTCTATGATCAATAGTTATATCATAAGAATTCCATTCACCAGCAGGTTTTGTAACAAATTCAGAGGGAGCTAACATTCCATACAATGCACCAGCTTGTATCAAAGGAGGGTCAGGATTGGCAGGATCTAAAATTTGAATTTCAGGACCAGTAACAAAAGGAAATTCATATTTTTTATCTTCTTTTACTCCCCAAAAAAAACCACTATTTGATCCTGGGCTAACTTTCCATTCCAAGTGTATTTTAAAATTTGAATATTCTTTGTCACTTACTAAACTTTTATCACCTTCACCTGAAGCGTTAGCAGATGTAAAAGTCAATACTCCATTATTAATATCCCAACCAGTTTTGTTTCCATCATCTTGATAATAATGCCAACCATCCATTGAATCTTGTTGAATAAGAGAAACCCATTCTCCTTTTTTTTCTTTATGATTGCTATTACATGCAATAAAAATAAATGATATTAACAATAATATTTTTTTCATGATAAATTAATTTGATATTAAATAAATTTTAAAGTTCCCATCCTTTTCTTCTTTCTCTACCAACAAATTGATTAGCAGGTTCAAAATTAGTTATTCTTATATTTTCTCCGTCCCATAAAAGTTTTTTACGACCGACAAATTCATTTCCTTCTTTTAACATATAGCTTCTAAGAGCCAGGTTACCCATAAGTACTGTTTCAGTAAATGGACCCGAATATTCAATTGGTGAGGTTAGTTTTTTGTATGCATCGCTACCATAACCACCCTTACATGCATTAATCCATTCCATATGATGAATATAATCTAAATTTTGTGAGTAGAAAAGGTCAGTTTCAAAGTGAATGGTTTCTTTTCCTTTTCTATACAATTTTGGATTTAACCCATAAACCCCACATGAAATAACTCCTTTTTCTCCAATAATCATTACTCCATTTGTATTTCCTTTTTCTCCTAAATAATCATCTGAAGGAATTAAATTAGGTCTAGGAGGAATTAATCCGCCGTCCATCCATATTAGTTCAACATCGGAACGAGTTTTCGAAGTTTTATCAAAATGTAGAGTTATAATTGAGGCAGCTGGAGGGCTCTCAGGATAATAATTTGGGGTCCAAATCTTTTCATAAATTTTTGCTACACTACATTCAACATCCTTAGGATATCCCAGATCTAAAGCCTTGTATGGTGCATCTAAAATATGACAACCCATATCTCCCAAAGCTCCAGTTCCATAAGCCCACCATCCTCTCCAATTGAATGGATGAAATTCAGGCCTATATTCTCTATACTGTGCAGGGCCAAGCCATAAATCCCAATTAAGTTTATCTGGTTTTTCCTTATTAACTTTAGGCATTTGAAATCCTTGAGGCCAAACGGGTCTATCAGTCCAAGAATAGATTTTACTGATTTTTCCAATCAATTTTTTATCTACCCATTCTTTAATTTTTGTAACTCCAATACTTGAGCCACCTTGATTACCCATTTGAGTAACCACTCGATTTCTTCTAGCTGTTTTTGTTAAAATTCTGGCTTCTTCTATATTATGAGTCAAGGGTTTTTGAATATATACATGAATCCCTCGATTCATAGCGTCATTTCCAATTATACCATGAGTGTGATCGGGTGTACTTATGGTTACAGCATCTAAACCTGACTCCATATCAAACATTTCTCTATAATCAATGTAAAAATTAGCATTTGGATATTTTTTTCTTGATTTTAAAACACCATGACTTCCATCAGGATGAACATCGCAAAGTGCAACAACACGTTCTTTACTAGCCCATTTGTCTCTAATATCTCCACCTTTTCCTCCTGATCCTATTGAGGCAATTAATAGTTGATCACTTGGTGGTACATATCCTACTCCTCCTAAAACATTTCTTGGTACAATAAAAATTCCTGAACCAAGTATAGAAGATTTTTTAATAAACTTTCTTCTAGAATTATTTTTCATTAAATTAAGTATTTAATATGACAGCAAAATGTCTTTGAAATTTAAACACATTTTTTTTATTTACTTAACTATTGGGTTGTTTTTTTCTCAACAATTAGCTCAATCGCAAAATTTAAAAGACAAAAATGTATTAATAGTTTGGGGAGGCTGGGAAGGACACAAACCTGAACTTTTTTCTAATATAATTGAAAGTTGGCTGATTGATATGTCTGTAAACGTCGTGGTTTCAAATGATTTAAATATTTATTCAGATTACAATTATTTAAAAAAATTTGATTTAATTATTCAATCCGTTACTATGTCTAAACTCAAGGATGAACAGGAAAAAAATCTTCTTAAAGCCATTAGACTTGGGGTTGGTTTTGCTGGAGCTCATGGAGGTATTATCGATTCATTTAGAGAAAACACTAATTACCAATTTATGACTGGGGGTCAATGGGTTGAACATCCAGGGGGAATGATTGATTTTAGGGTTAACATTGTTCAAAATAAATTCAACCAAGGAATTGAAGATTTTGAAATATATTCAGAGCAGTACTACATTCATTACGATCCTAATATTGAAGTGTTAGCCTATACAATATTTGATAACAAAACTTATCCATGGATAGAAAATGTTGTTATGCCAGTCGCTTGGAAAAAAAAATACGGGAAAGGCAAAGTGTTTGTTATTACAATTGGACACAATCCTAATGAATTTAAAAAATATAAAAATGGTTGGGAACTTTTAAAAAGAGGATTAATTTGGGCAGCATCAAAATGAATTAAAATTTATTAGTTCAATTTTATTAATATATCTCCATTTTCCACGACTCAATTCTTTTTTTGATAAGTTAGCTAAAAGAACTCTATCTAATGATAAAATTCTATAATTTAGATTTTCAAAAATTTGATAAATATTAGAAATACTAGCAGTTGTCAATTCAACACCAATTTCATTCATAGAAGAGAAATTAACATAATCAACAGAAAGGATTTTTATTTTTTTAGAGTTTATATTTTCAATTTGTTTTTTATGATCAGAGGAAAGTTCCTTGTCTAATTTTAAATGAAATAATTGTTTTTTTTTATTTAAATTTTTTACAAAATCCTTATTAAAAGACTTGTCATTTGACATAACGACTAACCCTAAAAACTCATTTTGAATTATTTCTTCAATCTCGAGTTCTTCAACCTTTGAACTTTTAACTAAAGTGAATACATTTTTTTTATTGTTTCTGTTTAAATCAAAATCATATGGCTTGTTTAATAGAATGTACTTAAATTGTTTGTTGGTAATCAGTTTATTATCAATTTTCACCTCTGAATCAGTTGAAATTTTAGAACCTAAAATTGAAATTATATTGCCATTAACCGAAACCCTTCCATTTAAAATATAGCTATCAGCTTCTCTTCTTGTGCACAATCCAGAATTAGATATAAACTTATTTAATCTAACCAAATTACTTTTCATATTAAAAATTGTTTAAGGTAATACTTAAAATTCCAAGTATTATTAAAAATTTCAAAGAGTTATGTAGTTTTTGATAGCTAGATCTAGAGTTGCTTTTCCAAAGAAAGAATAAAAAACATATATAAAATAAATATGTAGAATAAAAATAGTATCTCATTAAAGAAATTTCATAAGAATTTAAAATATGAAATGAAAGAAGTAAAACAAATAAAGAGCACAAAGTAATGTACCATTTTGAGATTCTTTCTCCATATTTAACAGGTATAGTTATATATTTTAATGTAAAATCTCCGACAAAACTTTCCAAATCTTTAACAACTTCTCTAGTTAATACAACAAAAAATAAAAAAACAGAATGAGATATAATTTCTTCTGAGTAATTCTTATAATATAACATTATTGCAAAAAATGGTGTGATCGATAACATAACTGAAAAAACATTCCCAATAAATGGATATTTACTAATTTTTATCGAATAAATAATTATAGATAAAATATATATTGCAAAAAATAAAAAAGCTTTAGCAGAAACTAGCGAAGCAAAAAAAAGAGTAAAAAAATTAAACAGGATGTAAACTATAAATTTTGTTTTTCCAGAAATTTGATTTTCTAAAGTAGTTTTTAAAGGCCTATTAATTAAATCTTTTTTTGCATCATATATACTATTAACAATGTATCCGGCAGAAATTGAAAAAGCAGAACAAAAAATAATTAACCAAATATTTAAATCATATAGAACAAACTTAAAATTTGAATTTTTTGAAAAAATAAAAATTGTAGAGATAAATTGAGCAAGAATAATAAATAAGACATTGTAGCCTCTAATAACTGAAAACAAACTGAATATTTTAAGTATATTATTTTTATTTATTTTAGAGAAAAGCATCAAAAGTTGTAAACAACTTCAAGATTATAGTCGCTTAAAGATTTTTTTGCTTTATCAAAATCTTTAGCAAATCCTAGTATGTAGCCTCCTCCTCCAGAACCACATAACTTTAAAAAATAATCTTCAGATTTAATACCTTTTTCCCATAACTGATGAAAGTTAGCAGGAATCATAGGTTTAAAGTTTTTATATACAATTTTTGATAATGTTTTTATGTTTGTGAAAAGAGAATTGAAATTTCCATTTAGAAAATCATCAACACAATGATCACTAGTTTTGATAAATTCATTTTTTATCATGTTTTTGTAATCTTTATTTTTCATTGATTTAAAAAATAAATCAACCATCGGAGCAGTTTGACTAGATTCTCCACTATCAATTAAAAAAACAGCTCCTTTTCCTTTAAAGGTTTGGGATGGAATTCCTGTTGTTTCAATATTTGTTTTTGAATGAATTAGAATTGGTAAACTTAAATAACTATTGAGTGGATCTAAACCAGAAGATTTGCCATGAAAAAAAGATTCCATTAAAGAAAAAATCTTTTTTAAAATTAATATTTTAGGTTTAGTTAAGTTTTCTAAAACAGTGATTTTATTGAAAGCGTATCTATCATAAAATGCTGCAACTAAAGCCCCGCTACTACCAACTCCATAACCCTGAGGAATGGAGCTATCAAAATACATTCCATTTTCTAGATCATAGTCTAATTTTTGAAAATCAAAAGTCACAATTTTTTGATCAATCTTCAATAAAAAATCTCTGAACTTTAATAAATTAACATTTGATTGTATTTCATTTTTATTAATATAATTTCCAATTTTTAAGCCTCCTTTAAAAAAGTTGTAAGGTATAGATAAACCCTTGGAATTTTTAATAATACCGTACTCACCAAACAATAAAATTTTTGAATAAAATAATGGTGCTTTCATATTTCTAAATTATAATTTATTTGGACCATAACCAACCTGATCATTTATAAACTCTCCATTATAGCAAAAAACTGATAATGTTTTTTTAATAAAACTTTGAATTTTATCGTATTCGTTGTTAGGATATAATAAATGAATATTTGCTCCTGCATCTAATGTAAAACACACTTTTGAACCCGAAGATTTTCTATAATCCCATACTTTATTTATTATATTTAAAGTATTAGGTTTTAATAAAATAAAATATGGATTTGATGTCATCATCATAGCATGTAGTGTTAGTGCCTCTAACTCTACAATTTTTATGAACTGATCAATATTTCCATTTGAAAGAACATCACACATTAAAGTTAAATTACTATCTACTTGAGATAATCTGTTTTTTGAAAAAAAATGATCGTTCATTAAATCATGACCAACTGAACTAGACACTTGCTTTTGAGCTTTGTCAACTAGAAGAATGGAATCATTATAATTTTTAAAAATATCGTGCAGTTCATTAGAAAATCTAGATCCATAGTGATTTGAACTATCATGGAAAATATTATTTTTCCCCCATATTACAACTGGACCTAAAATACTTCTACATGCGCTTCCTGAACCCAAACGTGATAAAAAAGAAGCTTTTTTAAAAAAGAATTCATTAGAAATAGTTGGGTTTAAAGATTTTTCAATATCCATCAAACATAATGATATTGCGCTATAGGCTGAAGCTGATGAAGCAATTCCACTACTGTGAGGAAATGTATTAGTTGTTTCAAGAATTAATTCAACATTATTTAAAAAAGAGCAGTATGGTTTAATTCTTTGAAAAAATACATTCATTTTAGTTTCGAAAGAAACTTCTCTTTTACCTTCAAAATATAATTGAAATTTGAACTCTTTTATTAAACTACTAAACTTGAATTTTAATTTACAATTTGTAATACATTTTGATAATGTGAAACTTAAAGATGGGTTTTTAGGAATTTGTATATCCTTTTTTCCCCAATATTTAATTAAAGCAATGTTACTTGGGGACGTCCAGGCAGAAGATCCCTCAAGATTTTCTTTAATGTTTGTTTTATTTTTAAATTCAAAAAAGTCAGCCATTAACTTATTTTCTTGATTATTGAATTATCTGTTTTCTTAGTTATTCCATCAAAACCTATGATTCCAGAAACAGTAGTATATTTTAATATATTTTTTTTGTTTGGATTAATAATCTTAAAAGCAGATTGACACATCAAAGTAGCTTCATGAAAACCACATAGAATTAATTTTAACTTTCCTGGATAAGTATTTATATCTCCAATTGCAAAAACACCTGGAATGTTTGTTTGATAATCTAAAGAATTGTTAACTACTATAGAATTTTTTTCGATTTCAAGGCCCCAATTTGAAATTTCACCGAGTTTTGGAACTAAACCAAACAGTGGAACAAAAAAATCAGTTTCAATTGTTTTAAAAACATCGTTGTGAATAATTTCAATACTTTCAAGTTTTTCCTTGCCATTTAGTTTAATAACCTCTGCCGGGGTAATAACATTAATTACAGAACTGTCTTTAAGCTTTTGAACTTTTTCAACTGAATCAATTGCTCCTCTAAATTCACTTCTTCGGTGAACTAATGTAACTTTTTTGGACAATTTTGATAATTCTATTGTCCAATCTAAAGCGGAATCTCCCCCTCCTGCAATTACAATTTTTTTACCCCTAAAAAATTCTGGATTTTTTATCATATACTCCACTCCTTTACCTTCATAATCTAAAATACTATCAATTGGAGGTTTTCTTGGTTCAAAACTACCTAGTCCTCCTGCTATTGCAATTACTTTAGCATTATAAACTTTTTTTAAATTTGAAATAACATCAAAGGTGCCATCTTCATTTTTTATCAACTCATCTGCTACTTCTCCTAAAGAATAAGTTGGCGAAAAAGGCTTTATTTGTTCAAGTAAATTGTCAATTAATTCACCGGCCATTACTTCAGGCATACCAGGAATATCGTAAATTGGTTTTTTAGGATAAATTTCTGTACATTGACCACCAGGCTTAGGAAGTGCATCAATGATATGACATTTTAAACCTAAAAGTCCAGCCTCGAAAACGGCAAATAAACCAACTGGTCCAGCTCCTATTATTAAAATATCTGTTTCAATTTTACCCATCAAGAAATGTTTATTACTTTTTGTATTTCAGGAGCATATTTTTTTATAGTCATCTCAACTCCATTCTTTAAAGTCATTTGATTTACAGAGCAGTTTACACAATTTCCTAAAAGCTTAACTTTTACAACATCATCAACAATCGAAACTAATTCAATATTTCCTCCGTCTGATTCTAAAAATGGTCTAATTTCATTTAAAGCATCTTGGACTTTTTTGTTCAAAGTGTTTGTATCCATAATAGTATTATTTTTTTGCTGAGCAGCCAGACATTGTTGTGATTTTTACAACTTCAGTTTCCGGTAACTCTTTATTTCTAACAAGAAGTTCTGACAGCATATTTTTACTTATTTCATTAAATATTTTTTCTGAAACAGTATTATATTGCATTGACGCTGGTCTTCCAAAATCTCCTGCCTCTCTAATGCTTTGAATTATTGGAAGATCTCCCAAAAATGGTATTTTAAGATCACTTGCAAGATTTTTTGCTCCATCTTTTCCAAATAAATAATATTTATTTTTAGGAAGTTCAAGGGGAGTGAAATAGGACATATTTTCTATTAAGCCCAATACAGGTACATTAATGTTTTCTTTTTTAAACATGGAAACTCCTTTTCTAGCATCACTTAGAGCAACTACCTGTGGAGTACTTACAATAATAGCTCCTGAAATTGGTAAAGATTGCATAATACTAAGATGAATATCACCTGTTCCAGGCGGAAGATCAATCAAAAGAAAGTCTAATTTTCCCCAATCTGCATCAAATATCATTTGATTTAGAGCTTTTGAAGCCATTGGTCCTCTCCATATTACTGCCTCATCAGATTTTGTAAAAAATCCTATTGATAGTATTTTAACTCCATAACTTTCAATTGGTTTCATTTTTGATTTTCCATTAACATTAACTGCCAAAGGTTTATGGTTTAAAATATCAAACATTAATGGAATAGATGGTCCGTAAATATCTGCATCTAAAACTCCAACACTAAATCCCATTTTAGATAATGAAACCGCTAAATTTGATGTTATTGTAGATTTACCTACACCTCCTTTACCAGAAGATATAGCAATTATATTAGAAATATTTTCAATTTTTCTTTCTGTATTATATATTTTATTTTCCGTTGGTTTTATTACAATAAAATTGATTTTTAAATCTATTTCTCTCTTCAATTTTTCTTTTAAAAAATCAAATAACTTTTTTTTTGTTGAATTTTTTGATTGAAGAGTTGGATTAATTACTTCTAAATCAATAATTACCTCATTTCCAAAAACTACTACATTTTTAACTGATCCTTTACTAATTATATCAATGTTATCATTTTCAAAAGAAAAGTCACTTAAAATTTCAGAAATTATTTCTTTATTCAACATGAGATATTTAAAATGATTCTAAATTGCAAATATACTATTCTACTTAACAAATATTATAATTCTTTATTTGGGTCCCAAAAAAAATTATTAAAGTCTTTAACTTTATCATTTTCCACCTCTAATCCCTCGTTTTCAAGAAGTTGCTTCATTAAATTAATTCCAAAGAAATGTTTTTTTCCAGTTAACAAACCTACTCTATTAACAACTCTATGTGCTGGAATATTTTTTTTGGTATGAGAGTAATTCATTGCCCAACCAACAACTCTTGCGCTTTTTTGTGAACCTAAATAATTTGCTATTGCTCCATATGTTGTAACTTTTCCGTAGGGTATTTGTTTTACAACATTGTAAACTCTTTGAAAAAAATCAACATTCTTATTCATTAAACTTAAAATTTAAATAGGTGATTTTTTTTCCCTCATTTAAATACGTTTTTTCATAATGAGTCTGAATTTTTATTACCTCATCTGGAGCATTTAAATTTTTGTAAATATCGTGATTTGAAACAATAGGATTTATTGACATTTCTTCAAGTTTTCCTAGGGTATATCCATGTAAAAACTCACTGTCTGTTTTTAAATGAACAATACCTGTATCTCTTAAAATATTTTTATAAATAGATAAAAATTTTGTGTTAGTCAAGCGATGCTTTCTTCTTTGGAATTTTATTTGTGGATCTGGGAATGTAAGCCAAATTTCATCAATCTCATTTTTTTCAAAAATAAAATCTAATAATTCTATCTGAGCTCGCAAAAAAAATACATTTTCAAGCTTTTCTTGAATTGCAGTCTTTGCTCCTCTCCAAAATCTAGCACCCTTAATATCGATTCCAATATAATTTTTAGTGGGATTTAGTTTTGCTAAATTAACAGTATACTCACCCTTACCACATCCAAGCTCTAAGACAATTGGATTTGAGTTATTAAAAGCTTTTTCTTTCCATTTTCCACGAAAAGCGAAATTAAATTTATTAAGTTCGTCTCTTGAGGGTTGAATAACATTATCAAAACTCTCATTTTCAATAAATCTTTTAAGTTTATTTTTACTTCCCAATTAAATTAGATTTTGGGGTAAAATTATAGATATTATTTAGATTTCTCAATCGAAAATGAAAATTCTGAGCCAACTCCATAATCACTTTCGACATATATTTTTTCATTGTGACCCTCTATAATATGTTTTACTATTGCAAGACCTAATCCTGAGCCACCTGTTGATCTACTTCCAGAATTTTCAACCCTGTAAAACCTTTCAAATAATCTTTCAAAATGCTTTTTCATAATTCCTTTTCCATTATCAGTAATCCTTACTATAAGCTTATTATCAATTAAATTTTCAATTGAAATTTCGGTTGTCCCATTCTTCTTCCCATACTTAATTGAGTTTTCGACCAAATTAGTAAGTACTTGGTGTATTTTTTCCTGATCAGCAAACACATTGATTTTTTTCTTTTTGGAATCAATCACTAAACTTATATTTTTTTTTGAAGCTTGAATCTCCAACATTTCAAAAACATTATTGATAATTGAGATAATATTAAATTTTGAAAATTCTACTTTCATTTTATTTGATTCTAGTTTTGTAATTAAATCCAAATCTTTAACAATAAAAATTAGTCTTTCTACTGCCTTTTCAGCAATTTTCAAATATTTAATATTGACATTTTTATCTTTAATAGCACCATTTATTAAAGTTAAAAGATAGCTCTGTGAAGTAAAGAGTGGTGTTTTTAATTCATGGGCAAGATTACCAATAAAATTTCTTCTAAAATTTTCTTTTTCTTGCATTGACTTTATCTCGATCTGATTCTCCTTTGAAAAAGTTTTTAATTGTTGAATCAAATCTTCCATATCAGTTGAAACTAGTTTATTTTCTATGGAATCATTTTCGGGGATAATTGATTTATATATGTCTTTAATTCTATTTTCTATTACAAACTTTAAATACAAATAAATTAAAGTAAATGTTACAATTCCTAGAGCAGAAAAAGTAAATAGTATTCTGTCTAAAGAGAGTTTAATAGAAAACGATTGTAAAGTAAAAAATATTAAAAGTGTTAATGTTGTACTTAAAATAAATGAAAAAATAAAAGATTTTAATTTAATTTGACTGAACGTAGGCATTTTATTTTTGACTAAACTTGTAACCTATTCCTTTAACGGTTTTAAAATACAAATCTCCAACTTTTTCTCTTAATTTTCTAATATGAACATCAATAGTTCTATCTCCTACTATCACATCTAATCCCCAAACCTTACTCATAATTTCATCTCTAGTGAAAACTTTTTCAGGTTCCGATGCTAGTAAGTAAAACAATTCAAACTCTTTTCTTGGTAAAATGATAGAATTACCATTTTTATAAACTGTATATTCTTTTCTGTTAATTTTGATTTCGTCAAGATCTAATTCCTCTTTTAAATCGTTTTGTTTGTTTAATCTTTTAACAATTGAAGCAATTTTTTTCATTAAAATTTTTGGCTTAATTGGTTTGGATATATAATCGTCTGCACCAGCATCAAAAGCAGAAATTTGAGTAAAATCTTCATTTCTTGCACTTAAAAAAATTATTCTTGTATTCGTTAAAGTTGGAATTAATTTCAATAATGAACATGTTTGAATTCCATCCATAACGGGCATCATAACATCAAGTAAGATAACATGCGGGATAAAATTCTTTACTTTTTTTAAACATTCCTTTCCGTTGGAAGCTGTTTTTACATCATATCCCTCTAATGATAAGTTGTACCTTAAAATCTCTACAATATCAGGGTCATCGTCAACTACTAAAATTTTAGATTTTTTTATCATTTATTTTAATTTTAATCAAAAATAAATATTTAAGGTTTTAACTTGCATTAGTTAACAATTGCTTAACAATTGCTTAATATTACTTTCATCTAAACTATGATTTTGAACTGTGAATCACAATCAAATTTTGAAATAAAAGCAATAAAAACTTTTGAATTTCAATATCGAAACAATATAGTTTACAAATCATATTGCGAATTAATACTCAAGAAAAAGGTTTCAAATATTTATGATATCCCATTTTTACCAATAAAGTTTTTCAAAAGCCATAAAGTTATTTGTAGTGACAATTATTCTTACATTTTCAAAAGTAGCGGAACACAAGGAATCAGAAGTAAACACTACATAAGTGATATAAACTTATACATAAATACATTTACAAAAATTTTTGAAAGTAATTATGGAAAGATTAGTGATAGCATTATTTTGGGTTTATTACCATCATACCTTGAACAAGGTGAATCTTCTTTAGTATTTATGGTAAATCATTTAATCAATGAGTCTAATTTTAAAGAAAGTGGATTCTTTTTAAATAATTATGATGAACTCTACAGGCTATTGAACAAACTGAAAGACACAAAAGTTATTTTATTTGGTGTTAGTTATGCTTTATTAGATTTTGTTGAAAAATTTAAAATTAAGTCAAAAAACTTGGTAGTAATTGAGACAGGAGGAATGAAAGGAAGAAGAAAAGAAATCACTAGAGAAGAGCTACACAAGATTTTAAAAAAAGGGTTTCAAACTGATAATATTCATTCGGAATATGGAATGACTGAACTTCTTTCTCAAGCTTATTCAAAAAAAAATGGAGTTTTTAGATCTAATAATTCATTAAAAGTTTTTGTTAGAGACATTAATAATCCATTAAATGTTAAAAAATTTGGAAAAGGTGCTTTAAATTTCATTGATTTATCAAATATTAACTCATGTTCTTTTATTGCAACAGAGGATATTGGTGAAGTTTATTCAAACGAGACATTTAAAGTATTGGGAAGAATGGATGAGTCGGAAATTAGAGGATGCAATCTTATGTTTAATCAATAGTAATTAAAAAATAGTATTTTTTTCCCCTTTGGGCTAAAATATACTTACCACAGATAAGACTATTGGGATCTAAATTAAAAGACATATCAATTTTTTGTTTGTTAATGGATATTGAATTTTGTTTGATTGATCTAATAATTTCAGATTTAGATGATAAAAATTCAGCTTCATAAAGAAAATCTTGAATTTGAGGAAAATTATTTAATTTACTTTTAGAAAAAGTTACATTTGGTACACCATCAAAAATATCTAGAAAAGTTTTTTCATCAAGTTGTTCTAAATCCTTAGAGGTTGATTTTCCAAACAAAATATTTGAAGCTATAATAGATTTGTCTAAATCATCTTTAGAGTGAACAAGATTAGTTAGAAAATCTGCAATTAAATTCTGTAGAATTCTTTTTTGAGGAGCCTCATCGTGCAATTTTATATATTCTAATATCTCTTTCTCAGAATAAAAGGTAAATATCTTAATATACTTTTTTGCATCCTCATCTGAAATATTTAACCAGTATTGATAAAATTTGTAAGGAGATGTTTTTTCTCTGTCTAGCCAAACGTTTCCATCTTCTGTTTTTCCAAATTTTGTTCCGTCGGCTTTAGTAATTAATGGGCATGTAATGGCGAATGCTTTTTCTCCAGTTTTTTTTCTTATTAATTCAACTCCACTAGTTATGTTACCCCACTGATCACTTCCTCCCATTTGAATTGAACAATTTTCATTTGAAAATAAATGATAAAAATCAAAGGCTTGTATTAATTGATAAGTAAACTCTGTGAATGACATTCCAACTTTAGAATCTTTACTTAATCTTTTTTTTACAGATTCTTTAGCAACCATATAATTTACAGTTATGTATTTGCCTACATCTCTAATAAAATCAATCAAGTTTACATCTTTGAACCAATCGTTGTTATTGCAAATCATTGCAGCGTTCTGCTTTTTGGAATCAAAATTTAAAAACCTAGACAGTTGTTTATAAATTCCATCTATATTTTTTTTAAGTTGTTCTTTACTCAATAAATTTCTTTCGTTTGATTTTCCTGAGGGATCACCAATCATTCCAGTTGCACCTCCAATTAAAATTATTGGCTTATGTCCATATTTTTGAAAGTGCATCAATATTAAAATTTGCACCAAACTCCCAATATGTAATGAATCAGCAGTGGGATCAAAACCAATATATCCTGTACACGATTGTTTTTCTAATTGCTCTTCACATCCGGGAATGAAATCATGTAACATTCCTCTCCACTTTAATTCATTTAAAAATTTTGACACAGCTTTAGTTTTAGCAAATATATATCTCTTGACTTTAAGAAAAAAGTAAACCAAAAAATAGTACTTTAGCTATATGATATTAGTTACTGGTGGGACAGGATTGGTTGGCTGTCATTTGCTTTACCAACTTGTTTTAGAGAATAAAAAAGTAAATGCTTTACACAGAAAAAATAGTAACATTGAAGTTGTACAACAAGTGTTTTCATTTTATTCTCAAGATTATAAATCTCTTTTCAATAAAATTAATTGGATTGAAGGTGATTTAAACGATCTTTCTAGCTTAAACCATGCCCTAAAAAATATTACTGAAGTTTACCATTGTGCAGCGTTTATTTCTTTTAATAAAAAAGATTTAGAAATGATGAAAAAAATTAATATTGAAGGAACTACTAATTTAGTTAATTGTTCGATTGAAAGAAAAATTAATAAATTTTGTTATGTAAGCACTATTGCTGCAGTTGGGGAAAGAAACAACTCTCTTATTGATGAAGAATGTGAGTGGAAAGAAAATAAAAACCCGTATTCAGAAACTAAACATTTTGCTGAAATGGAGGTTTGGAGGGGAATTGCTGAAGGGTTAAATGCCGTGATCGTAAACCCAGGGGTCATTATTGGAAGTGGATTTTGGAAACGAGGAAGTGGAGCTTTTATAACACAGGTTAGTAGAGGAATGAGTTATTACCCTATTGGAAAAACTGGATTTATTTGTGTTAAAGATGTTGTTCAAATTATGATTGACTTAATGAAAAAAAATATCTTTTCTGAAAGATTTATTCTTGTCGCTGAAAACTGGAAACAAAAAGATTTTATTTACTCCATTTGTAAAAATTTTAATCTTGAACCGCCAAAAAAACAGGCTTCAAAATCAGTAATGTATTTGGGACTATTTGTAGACCTAGTTATGAGTATATTGTTAAATAAAAGAAGAAGGTTGAGTAGAGCAATCATTAAATCTGGAAATTCAATTAATGAATATTCTAATCAAAAAATTATAAAAGCTTTAAACTTCAAGTTTTCCAAAGTAGAAGTTTCAATTAAAGAAACTTGTAAAAACTTTGATCTTAATTAACTGATATCATTAAAGAATCTTTTATTTTTTTAGTATGATTTTGCAGATCTAAATCAATTGAATCTCTAATTTTTATTAGTTTTTTTTGAAGTTCATTATAAATTTTTAAGTACTGTTTTGGATTTTTTGAATAGTAATCATTACTTTTTACAAATTGCATGCTGTCTATATCATGAATCCTATATAAAAAAGTGTCTTTAATATTATAATAGTTTAAATCAGAATTGTTTCTGTATGCTCTACTGGAATTAATAATATTTATATCAAATAAAAATTCAACCATTTGTTTTTCAGACATTAAATTATCTGGCTTATTTTCTGAACAAGAAAAAAATATCAAAAAAATTAAAATAATTTTTCTCATCTGTTAAAAATTAATTTTTTTCCAAAAAGCTGAGAATTAAATTCTCCATTATCATAAATTAATCTCCCATTAACAAAAGTTTGCAATACTTTTGAATTAAATATTTGTCCTTCAAAAGGTGACCAATTACACTTATATAAAATATTTTCTTTGTTAACTTCCCAGGATCTGTTCAAATCAACTATTACTAAATCTGCAAAATAGCCCTCTCGGATGAATCCTCTATCTTTAATTTGAAAAAGAATAGCAGGATTATGGCACATCTTTCTAACTATTTTTTCTAGTGATATTTTATTGTTATTGTAATGTTCTAACATTGAAACTAAGGAATGTTGAACTAGTGGCCCACCAGATGGACATTCTAAATAGTTTTTTGATTTTTCCTCTTTGGTGTGAGGAGCATGATCTGTAGCAATAACATCAATCTTGTCAGATAATAGTGCTTCCCATAAACCGTCTCTATCATTGGAGGTTTTAATTGAAGGATTCCACTTAATCAAAGATTTTTTTTCTTTGTAATCTTCTTCAGAAAACCACAAATGATGAACACATACCTCTGATGTAATTCTTTTATCTTTTAAAGGAATATTATTTTGAAAAAGTAGAGATTCGCTTTTAGTAGACAAATGAAAAACATGTAACCTCGCATTAGTTTCCTTGGCAAGGTTAATTATTTTTATTGTAGACTTTAAACAAGCTTCTTCAGATCTAATTTTTGAATGAAACTCAAAAGGTATTTCAGAACCAAATTGAGATTTATATCTTTCAAGATTTGCATTAATAATTTCTTCATCCTCACTGTGAACAACTATAATTAAATCAGTAGTTAAGAAAATTTCTTTTAATACTTCAATATTATCCACAAGCATATTTCCAGTTGATGACCCTAAAAAAATTTTTAAAGCTGCTACATCATTTTTATTCACTTTTTTTATTTCCTCTAAGTTTGAATTGGTGGCTCCAAACATAAATGAATAATTTGCATAAGAACTATTTTCTGCAATTTTAAACTTATTATTCAATTCGTCTATTGTTGTTGTTTGAGGAAGAGTATTGGGCATTTCAATAAACGAGGTTATTCCTCCTGCAACAGCTGCTTTAGATTCAGAATTAATTGTTCCTTTATGAATTAAACCAGGTTCTCTAAAATGAACTTGGTCATCTATTAAACCAGGTAATAGAATTTTATTAGTTGCATCAATAATTAAATCTATGTTAGAATCTTCAATATTAGGTTTGATCGTAGAAATTCTGTCATTTTCAATAAGTAAATCAGAGATGTATTTTCTTTCCTCGTTGATTATTGTAGCATTTTGGATTAAAATTTTATTACTCATAATTTTACATTTTAAATAAACTTTTAATTCTCAATACAATCAGTCCATAAATAGCTTCAAAAATAATACTTCCATTCATTTTGGAATCTCCATGAATTCTATCTTTAAAAATAATAGGTATTTCTTTTATTCTAAATTTTTTTAAATAAGACTTAAACTTTAGTTCAATTTGAAAAGCATAACCATTAAAAACCAACGATTCCAAATCTATACTTTTCAAAACTTCAATCTTATATCCAACAAATCCAGACGTTGCATCTTTAACAGGCATTCCAGTAATAATCCTTGAATAAATAGATGCAAAATAAGACAAAACAATTCTCCCAAGAGGCCAATTTACAACATTAATACCATCAATATATCTCGACCCAATAACTAAATCATAATTATTTAAATTTTCATGAATTCTAACTAAATCATTTGGATTATGCGAAAAGTCTGCATCCATTTCAAATACCAAATCATATTTGTTTTCTAATGCCCAAATAAAGCCATCCTTGTAAGCCTTTCCTAATCCTTCTTTTTTAATTCGATCAATAATAAATATTCTTTTTTCATGCTTTATTGATAAATTGTGTACAAGCTTTGAAGTTCCATCAGGTGAGTTATCATCAACTACCAAAACATCAAAAAACACTGGAAGAGAAATTATGGAATTAATAATTTCAACTATATTATCAGCCTCATTGTATGTAGGTAAAACAACTATTGAATTTCCCATATTAAATACAAAAGTAAAGATTTAAGTAATAATAGTTTTAACCCCTAAAATATTAGTAATTTTGACTAATGAATGAATTAAATTATATAATAAATCCAGTTGAAAACTGGATTAAAATTTTATTTATTTTATGTTCTTTTCTTATTTTAATTTCTAAAATTAATCTTAAAAATAGATTTAAATATTTTATCACTTTTTGGAATATTCAAAGATATTTTTACTTTGTTTCAGGTGAAAGATTAAATTCTTATAATAACAGTACTTTTTTTATTTTAAGAATATTAATGTCATCATTATTTATTTCATATGTTTTTGACAAAAACAATTCTTTTGACACTAATAACTTCTATAATTTTTTGTGTTGGAACTTAATATTCTTTCTAATAATTACTTCTAAGTTTTTAATTGAAAAATTATTCTCTTTTATTTTTAATTACGCTCATAAAATAATTGAAATTAACAAGTATAGAATTGGAATCAAAAACTTGTTTTCAATTCATTTATATTTTTTTTTATTTATATTGATTTTTGGAGATATCAATATTGAATTTGCTACAAATATTTCTTATGTTTTAGTCTTTTTTTACCATGTTTTTTTCTACATATTCATATCATCTAAAGACCTAATAAAAAATCTTAAAAATTCTATTTATTTTATTTTATATCTTTGCACGTTCGAAATACTACCTATTGTAGGTGTTATAATTTTATTAAATTAAAAGCTATATGAAAGTTAAATCCATTTTAGTTTCACAGCCTGCTCCAACAACTGAAAATTCACCATATATTGCTCTTAAGAAAAAAAATAAATTAAAAATTGATTTTATTCCTTTTATACACGTTAAAGGAACGAGTGCAAGAGAAGTTCGAAGACAAAAAATTGATTTATCAATGTTTTCATCAATAATTTTAACAAGTAGAAATGCTGTTGATCATTTTTTTAGAGTAGCTGAGGAAATGAGATTTCCTATTCCTAATGCTTTAAAGTATTTTTGTCAATCTGAAGCTGTTGCATTCTATTTACAGAAATATGTAGTTTACAGAAAAAGAAAAATTTATGTAGGACAAAGAAGTTTTAACGATTTAGCAAATCAAATTTCAAAGCATAGTGAAGAAAATTTTTTAATTCCTTGTGCTAATGTTTTGACTCCTTCTATTCCAAAAAAATTGAACGAACTTGGTATTAAGTGGACTCAAGGAACGTTTTATAAAACTGAAATCAGTGACTTATCCCATCTAAAAGATGTTTATTATGATATTCTAGTTTTCTTTAGCCCATCTGGTATTGAATCTCTTTTTTACAACTTTCCTGATTTCAAACAGAATAATACTAGAATAGCTGTATTTGGCCAGACTACATTAAAAGCAGCTAAAAAGGCCGGTCTTAAAGTTGATATTTCTGTCCCTTCACCACAGGTACAATCAATGTCTAAAGCTTTAGACCTTTACATCGAAAAAGTAAATAAGAAATAATTAAGACTTTATTTTGCTTTTAAAATTCTTAACAAAAGCATCAAAATCTTTTTGTGATTTAATTTTCTTGTAAGTATCATCTTTAAATAGTGATAAATATATTTCTATTTGTTTTGGATTCATATAACCACTTACAGGTGTAATATAGTTCATTGATGAATCAAAAAACAATATTGAAGGATAGGCACTAACGCCTAAATAACGAGTTAATTGATGAGAAGAATTTCTTTTTTGAGCCTTAGAACTATCATAATTTGGATTAGAAAATACTTTTCCTAAAAAACTTACCGTATCATTACCCTCTGCATTAAATTTCACAGCATAAAAATTATTATTTATAATATCTATAATTTCCTTATTACCAAACGTATTTTTATCCATTAGCTTACATGGGCCACACCAATTAGTATATACATCGATTATTATATTTTTAGGCAAAGTTTTTTGAGCTTCCACAACATCTTCAATAGAAATCCAGTTAATCTCTTGAGATTTTCCTAGAATAGAAAAAAGAAATAAAAGAAATAAAATTGTTATTTTTTTATTCTGCATCATGAACTAATCTTTTTAATGGTTTAATAATTAATATTACCAAAACACCAAAAATTGTGCAGAAAATTGTTATTCCAGAAAATGTCCAAAAATCACCAACTTCGGATGCATTTTCACCTATTGATCCTGCAACTTTATTTCCTAAACCAGTAGCAGCAAAATAAGCACCCATCATAAAAGCTCCCCATCTTGCAGGAGCTAGTTTAGTAATAAAAGATAATGCTACAGGTGAAGCACATAATTCTCCAATTGTATGAAATAAATAAGCTAACAATAACCAATACATTGCAGATTTTTGAGTAATATTTCCGCTAATGTCATATGTAACTTCATTTGCAGCTATTGCCATAAAAGCAAAACCAAGGCCCATGATTACAACACCCACAGCCATCTTAAAAAGAGAGGAGTGTTCATAGCCTTTTTTCTTCCACCATATCCAAAAAGAACCAATAATAGTTGCAAAAATTAAAATATATGTAGCATTAGCAGACTGGAACCAACTAGCAGGAACCATAAAAGAACCTAAAGCCAAATCTGTTTTTTGAGAAGCATAAAGGTTCATTAAACCACCAGCTTGTTCAAAAGCTCCCCAAAACACAATAACAATTAAAAAAGCAAGATAAGTGACTAAAATTCTATCCTTTTCAATTTTATTACCATCATTGTAAACAACAATTGAAAATCCAATAGCAAATGCAATAGCTATAAACAAAAGGCCATAATTCCAATCACTGTTTATTCCAACATAAACTCCTATTAAGGCAGTAATTAAAAATCCAACCAATGAATTGGTTTTTTTAAATATTTGTAAAAACAAATTTTCAGATTTATCTTCTTTTTTATTTTCAAGCTGAATTAAATTTCCAACGTGAGTTAAATACTTTTGACCTTTCCAATATCCAATCTGACCAATTACCATTCCAATGCCAGCCAATCCAAAACCATAATGCCAATTGTATACCTCCCCAATATATCCAACTAAAATTGCTGAAACAGCTGCACCAATATTTATACCCATATAAAATATATAGAATCCCATGTCTCGCTTGTTGTGATCATTTTTTCCATACAGACCTCCTACCATAGTGGAAATATTTCCTTTTAAACACCCAACCCCTAAAACAATAAAAGCTAATCCTGTATAAAATGTCCACAACCCTTCAATCGCTAATATTCCATGTCCAAAACATAGAAGCAAACCACCTAACATTACAGACTTTTTTTGACCTAAATATCTGTCAGCTAAAATTCCTCCAGGAATCGTGGCTAAATAAACAAACATTGTATACCAGCCATACAGAGAAAGAGCCGAACTATCTGACCATCCCATACCAGGATTGTCTCCAGAGGTTTCAGAAACTAAATACAATACAAGAATCGCACGCATTCCATAATAACTAAATCTTTCCCATAACTCAGTGAAGAATAAGACAAAAAGACCAATTGGATGACCTAATAATTTTTTGTTGTTTGTTTGTAGACTAATTTCCATAATTCTTTAATATTTAATTATTTTTTTTCCGTGGTAAAATTTTGCATTTAATTCAAAATGAATTTTATCGAAATTTTCATTTGTTATTCCACCAGCACAAATTACCTCAAAATTCTCTGGAGCTAAATCTACCATTTTTTTTAGAGTTTTTAAACCATCCTTTGCAAATCGCTCTCCACCAGATGTTAAAACTCCGTTAATATTTTTATTTAAAATTATTTTTTCAAATGAACCAAATACAGAATTTGAAAAATCAATAGCTTTATGAATAATTACTTTTAAAGGTTTGGAAAACTCAGCTAAATCATTAATTTGATCGTAATCTAAATCATTCTCTTTATTCAAGCATCCGAAAACTACTCCATCAACTTTTAAAGATTTACAAATTTTAATTGTATTTTTCATTTCATAAATGTGATTTTTGTTATAAATAAAACCTTCGCCATGAGGTCTTACCATTACTCTAATTGGAATAGTTAAATTTGAATGTGCTCGAATTAATAATTCATGTGAAGGAGTTAGACCATCTATATCAAGTCTAGAACATAATTCAATTCTATCTGCACCATTAGATTCTACTTGAACAGCATCTTTGTAAGAGTCTACACAAACTTCTTTTATAATTTGCATATAGGAAAGATATCTAAAAATGATATCTTTTAAAAGTTTCAATAGCGCTGTAATCTGACATTCCAATTTCTTTAAACTTTTTGGCAATTTCTCTATTTCTGTCCTCAGCTCTTACCCAAAACTCTCTATTATCATCACCTTGAAACATAACATTATCCTTCTGAGTTTGATGATAGAAAATTGCCTTACGTTTTCTTAAAACCTGATTCGGACTCATTGGAACAGCCATATCAATTTCATGAATTGGCCACTCATGCCAAGCACCACGATACAACCAAACCCAGCAGTTTTTCATAAAAGATTTTACTTTCAATTTTTTTAAAGAGTCAAAAAGAATATCTAAACAAACTTTATGAGTTCCATGGGGATCAGCTAAATCACCAGCAGCATATATTTGATGTGGTTTTATTTTAGTTATAATCTCAGAAATAATATCAATATCTTCTTCAGATGCTGGGTTTTTAGTGATTGTTCCAGTCTCATAAAACGGAAGTTTTAAAAAATGAACTTGATTATCAGAAATTCCAATAAACCTTGTAGCTGCCAAAGATTCTTTTTCTCTAATAGTTGATGCAATTTTTCTTACCTTATGATCATTAACTATATCAACATTGTTTTTTAATAAATTAATTATTTTTTCATTTTCACATTCACAATCA
>Ga0129342_1000056_pt1 | contig 36419 bp, 72 predicted proteins | sample CPBDNA_5_FD_94426 | JGI IMG/M metagenome (GOLD analysis project Ga0129342, IMG submission 94426) | Freshwater to marine salinity gradient microbial communities from Chesapeake Bay, USA - CPBay_Sum_15_0.2_DNA | ecosystem: Environmental > Aquatic > Marine > Coastal | place: USA: Chesapeake Bay...
CTGTTTTTCCCTTTGGTTCTAATACCAAAAAAGTTGCAATAGCTAACACAATTCCACTAACAATGGATAAAATTCCATATCCCAATTGCCTGGGGGCGTCTTGTGCTTCTCGATCAGCAAAATATAAAACAAGTTTTCGTCCACCATAAATGGAGAACATGACAATTACAGTCAGTATAATTACAAAATTCCAAATAGGATTCATTTTTATTTTCCTTTTTGAACACATGAGTGTTCAGTAAAGCGGGGAGTATACTACATCCTATCAAGCTCTCTGTCAAGTTCTGCTTCTCTTAAGGCCAAACTTGAATATTTATTGTCTTCAGGAAGCATTAAATTATTCGGTTTTGTTGTAACTAAAGAAGTTCCCATACCAATAAGAATGGACAGTGGAAAAATCCACCATCCAAATCCAAAAGCAAGCCAAAACACAGTAGCAGCGCCACCAGCTGGCAAAGAACCATTCAACAACAGAGCTTTTAGCTTAGCCAAGTTCACTTTGGCATACTAGCACAATCAATCCTCTAAGTCAACAACCTTTTTTGTGCGATTTTTGCGCGTTGTTTTTACAGGTGTTGTTGGTTTTATTTCTTCTTTTTCTGTTACTTTTTCTTCAACAGGCTTATGAACCACATCAGGTTTTATAGGTTCAGCTTTTTTAGGCTTTGGAGCTTTGAAATGTTCTGAAACTTCTTTTTTTTCAGGTGGGACCATATCTTTGGATTCACACCATTTTTTCAAATCTTCATAGCTTTCAATTTGCATGTTTTTAAGCCAAGCTGGCACATCAAGACGACGTCTTGATGAAAATGTTTTCCAATCTAGTTTTGGTCTTTCCATGTTTATAACTATTCTCCATAAGCTTTTTGAATGAAGAAAGCTATAGTATTTTGAAAATCAGGTTCTTTTACTACCATTTGTGCTTTATCTCGACTTAAAGTATATCCATATTTCTTAGAAACATTTCTAACAATCTTTTCTAATGATTGCATTACGATAAGTCTGGTTCTTGCAGGTGTTAAATGATGACCTAATTTTGCAATTTCTTTTGAAATTGCAGTAAAGCTCAAAGCACCAGGTATATCAATTGTTGCGTATTTAGAACCATCTTTCATAGATTCTCCAATCTATGTTTTAAAAGTGCTGATGGAGCAGATTTTCCATCTTCAATTGCATTGTATTTTTTTACATTATACATTCCTAAGCATTCTTGTGCGAAATCAAGACGACTCAATCCTTGTTTTTTTCTAGCATCCTTGAATGCTCTTGCCCATTTTCTTTTGTATTCAGCCATTTTTTCCTTTTATGCAGCAATTGATGCTGATCGTTTTTCTAGTTCTTCTAATTCTTCTTTTGTGATAGGCCAAGATTCATGATCTTGAGGATCTTCTACAATTCCAAATCTGAGACGAAGAATTTTTTCATCTCTCTCTGGTAGAGTTTTGATTACTTCCTTAATCGTTTCAATCAGCTCTTGTTGTGCAACAATATCCATTGGAGATGCAGCATCTTTATCTTCAATATAAGAATGTAAACTTTCTTCGTTTTCTTCCATACTTGAAGGACTGTGATCTAATGCAATTGTTGGATTTGGAGCAATTGCTTGCAATGCTTGCTTTGCCATATCGATTGTACAATCAAGGCTTGCAGCAATCTCTGGCACTGTTGGCATGCAATCAAATTCTTTTTGATATTCATCAGTTACTGATTTTAGTTTATTTGACAAAGTCTGAACATGAACAGGTATTCTTACCGTTCTTCCATGGTTTGATATTAATCTATCAATTCTTTGTCTGATCCACCATGTGCAATAAGTGCTAATTTTTAGCTTTTTCTTATAATCAAACCTATCAATTCCATCCATAAGGCCAATATTGCCTTCTTGAATTAGGTCTTCTAGTGCACACCCCTTGTTTTGATAATGTTTAGCAACAGAAGCTACCAGTCTTAGATTTGAATTTATAAGTTTTTCTCTAGCCATCCTGGCCAATCTAAGTGTATTTATTCTTTCCTCTTCTAAAGCAATAAGAAAATCTTCTTCAGAATCAAAGTTTTTTCTATCAATTCCAAGATCTTCTGGCTTTTTATCAAAATCCCAAAGCTTGCTTGGATTTAGATTTCCTTCTTTATCGTGCCATCGACCACGATCCATAATTTCTGCAAGCTCAAGTTCTTCTGATTTTGTCAATAATCTTCCACCATCTACTTCTGAAAAATATTGACTTAACGATGTTTTGTCTGTCATAAGTACCCCTGAAGACACATTGTTTTTATTTTTGCAAATCTCTTCAAATCCACATGAATTTGAAGGTTTCTCATAATTTTTAATCCTTCATCCCAAGCCAATACCTCTTGTTCTATCTCGGATACCTTCTTTTTGATTCCATCTTTAGCAAAACCTGGGAATATGTCTATATATTCCTCTTTATTGAAATCATATATGCTTGCATGACCTGCTTCATGTGACAAATATATGACTCTATTTTGAGGATTTCTCCTTACATTATTGCAAATGATTCTTGATTCATAGTGCCAAGAATCACAATCTGATTCTATTACTTTATAACCTAAGTTTTCTACAAACTTTTTTAACTTATTATAATCATCAGACATTAAATCTCTAATTGTTCTCGCTTTCCCAATAGTCTTTAAGGGCTTCTTCTTCTTCTCTTGCTTCTCTAGCTTCTGCTTTTCTTGCCCTGTCAAGCTTTTCTCGGTATTCTTTTTCTAGTTGAATTGTTTTTTTTCTGTGTTCGTCTTCTCTCTCAAGATAACAAAGCTCAACTTCTCCATCTCTTGTATCTCCGCCATGCTTTCGTGTTCTTCTGATGTGAGCACGAACAGCATTGAGCAGACTCTGCAATTGATCATTTGGGATTTTTTCTATTTTATCGCTCATTTTTATCTCTTAATTTAAAGCCTTTAATTCTTTTACTAATTTAGATGCATCTTCTTCAATATCTGCAACAACCTCAGAATACATAAAACCAAGCTCATCTTTCAAATCTGCATCAGTTTCATTGTAATAGTCTGCATTTAGCTGAAGAGCTTGTCCAATTTTTGTTCTTAGATCATGTGTCTCTTCAGCTAAATGTGGCTTGTTCGCAATCAATATATCAATCTTATCGCCCAGCCTAGCAACATCAATATAGAAGTCTCTTTCAAAATTGTCATTCATATTGTTATCCTTTTCAAGAAAGCGTTGTCGTCGCTTAAAATTTGACTATGTGATACCATGAACACGATTAAAGATCAAGAAAATTCTGACAGTCTTCGATTTATGATTTCAACCGCATCTGGGTTTTTATCCACAGAAACGTAGTTCCGACCAAGCTTAGCAGCAGCCACAGCTGTAGTTCCAGAACCAGCAAAAAAGTCAAGCACAAAATCACCAGGATTTGTGTGCACTTTTATTATTCTTTCCAAAATTCCAAGAGGTTTTTGTGTTGGATATCCAACACGTTCTTTTCCGTTTGTTGGAACTATGGTGTGCCACCAGACATCTGTGGGAGTATTGTGGGTTAGAATATAGTCTTTTGTAATATAGAGCCTGTCTTCAGATTCAACACGAATACAAACAGCCTCTTCTTGGCTATATTCTTTTTCTATACTTTCAACAGCTCTATAAGGCTTGGCCCACGTGTGTGATTTTTTAATCTTTCTTTCACAAAGAAATAAATTAAAACAATCAGGCATTCTTATTCTAAGCCTATAATGCATATTATAATTTGTTGGCTTTTCACATATTTTTCCTGATCCTCCTAATGACCACACAAGATTTTGAACATCTTTTATTAATTGCAATGAAGAAGAAGAAAAACTAGCTGTTTTTGATTTTAATGATTCTCCATCTGTATCTAAAAGTCCTTGCAACAAGGCAATCCTTTGTTCTATAGAGCCTGTTTTATATATATTTGGAATAAATTTTCCTAATGAGTTATGCCCATGAAGCTCTAAAGATTTTAGAATATGAAGAAGCTCGTTTCTTTCTTCGTTTATGTTTTTAACTAATCTATAACAAGTTGCTTTTCCCGAATTTTGATGCTTTTTTGCTTTCGGAAACACTCCGACAGGAAGCTTTAGTCTTTTCAATATATCTTCATCCATTGTTGTAAATGTGATAGTTTTTTCTGTAAATCCACCATCACCTAACAGGGCTCCTAAGGTATATGGATCTAATGGAAGATCTTTCTCTTCAAATTCTACTGGGTTTGTGATTGGCAAAAACATTAGATGTTTTTTTACTTCACCAGAGCTTTTATAAGGTTTTTTCATCCATTCATACAATGGTTGAGTATATGTGAACCCATTTTGAGTTGAAAAAGTCCACAAATGCTCTTCTGTCGATCTTGTCCAAGATCCATCTGTAAATGTTATTTTATAAATGTCTTTTTTGCCCTGTGGGAACACGCCAGAAACACGAATTGGCTTGCCCTCTGAACCATATACATAATCACCAATAGATATTTCGCCAATAGAGGTCCATCCATTTGGTGTTAGTACTGGTTCACTAATTGGTTGGGCTTTTCCTCTGGCTGCTTTCTCTGGTCCCACAAGACCAGGAGCCATATACGGAATCCTATCCATTTCTTCATAATTGAAGATGTAATCTTTTGGATTTTTGACATACCATAATATATTATCATGTTTTCTACTCCAATGTTTCTTTGCTCTTCCACCATAATCGTATGCCCAAATAATTTCATTCATAAACGATTTTCGACCAAAGATACCATCCATCATTACTTTGACATAATGAACAGTTCTGTAGTCTATGTGAATAAAGAAAGAACCATTGTCAGTAAGATACTGTATAGATTTTTCAATTCGATTTTTTAAGAAATCTATATAATCTTCTAGGCTTTCAAATTTATCTTCATATGAATTATTATGAAGTTTTTGAGTTTTTTGAGTCATAAAAGGAGGATCGATATAGATTAACGATATATTTCCTTTGTATTCTTCCAAGTTTTTTTCTTGGACAAACTCATCCATTGATTCTCCTTGAATTATTTTTGATTCTAACATTTTTATCTTGGATAATCGTTCAATATTGCTGTGGCAATATGCAATCCTTCATCTAGTGTTTCACATCTGTAACCAGTAGCTTCTCTAATCATTGAGTGATCATGAAGATTTCCGTCTGGTTCCATACAAACAACTAGAGGAGTATGGTTTACATATGCCCACGCACACTCCATAGCCGATCCAATTGAAACGCGATCTGCTCCTAGGAAATTTGCAAGAATAACACCTGCATTCATACAATCAAAATAATCTCTTGTCATAATTCCGCGAGATGTAGACATGACATGAAGATCATATTTGTCAGAAATTGACGTTTCGGCAAGTAAGTAATCTTTTCCACGCATTGGATTTAAACCCGCAATACCGTGATTTGATAAAAACTTCTTTGCGTGTTCACGCCAATCAGTAGCACCTTTGTAACTTTGTCCTGTTATTGGACCAACTAGATAAACACTTCTTCTCATGTGGAGAAGATAAAAAACTGAAACTTACTTCTATCATGGATTTTTGAGATAGAATTCAAACCAATTTTTTGGTCTATTGATTTTTCTTTTTTCTTTTCTTTTGGGGATGGGTTTATTGTTTTTTCTTGCTTTTCTTGAAACTTTGCACCAACCACGAATTGTGTGCTTAGTATTGGTTTCCCAGCATTCTCTTTCATATTTTCTTGCAGCAACCAATGCTGAGACAATAGTATTGTCAAAGTCTGAAGGTTGATAACATGCTGGTACATATTCCCAGTGTGTTCCAACATTCAATCCCCAAGGTCCATGTGTTGCCCATCCTCCAGGAGCTTTTCTTTTTTGGCACCTTTTGTCAAGATGCATATCTTCAATACCTCTTTTTCGGTATTTTGTTCCTAATTTAGTTTGTCCATACCATTCTTCATTTGAAATATGAGCATCTATTTTATGAGCTTCGATGATTGTACAACGACTTTCTCTTCTACAGATGGAAACTAAATCATCTGCAAGGTCTGGACGACCGATGACTAATGAAGCTATAAGAGCAGCTATTTTAGGACTAATAATACTGTTTAAAAAAGATAACATTTGTTATTTTCTTCTTGTGATTCTTCCTTTGCCAGGATCGTATGGAGATACTTCAACAGTTACCGTGTCTCCAAGAACCAATCTAATTTTGTTTTTACGCATTCTACCAGACAAATAAGCCATTATTTCGCACTCACTGTCATCTTGCAAGACAATCCTAAATTGTCCGGCTGGTAGTACCTCAGTAATTTTTCCTGTCATAGAAATTAGGTCTGTTTTCGCCATATATTCAGTCACCTTAGCACAAAGCAAACGTGTTTGCAAGCTTAGTTCTTTCTCATGTGGATATAGTCCTTTATTGTCTCTTGATTTAAAGGTTCCAGATAATATGCATTATAGAATTTCAGTTCTTTACCAATAAGAACTTCATAAACTTCTTCAAGTTCATGTTTTGAATTTTCAATTGTTCCCATCAATTTGCAAATAAGACCAATTCTGTGTGGTTGGAAAATTCTTTTTACATAAACAATTTCACCGGGCTTAAATTTATCTCCGGCTTTATCCTGTACATCTACGTGTTCCAAAGTGCCTCAATTAAATAGTACTTAAAAAAGAAAGGGGCGCAAGCGCCCCTTAATAAGTTTAGACTAACAATAAAATCTGATACATCAGCAGTATGTTCAGATAAACATAAGTATTCAATATACTTTAATTGTTGTTTATTTTCGATCGTCGAAGAATTTTCTTCATCTATTTCCTAATGGCCGATCGTTTTATCTACTATGACTATCTTACTACTTTTAATCCAATTTTAATCAACGAAAACAACTAAGAAGAGCACATACTTCGTTTTTTACAATATATCCAAACGACTCCCATTCACAAAATGAAATTTTATGATATCGTTTTCGAAATAAATTATTTACGATCATATCATAAATAAGATTTGCTTCTTCCTCACTGTCTGTAGCCCAATAATTTGTTATTTTTCCATGGGCAATAATTTGATATTTTTCTCTTTTTTCAACTGCTGACATTATTTTAATTCTTTCTACGCCAAGTTTTATAGTGGCTGATTTTACCAAGAACAGAAATAGAATGCAAGATCTTTTTGCATCTGTCAACAACGCAAGCATATTTATATTCGTATTAGAACTAGAGATAACAATCGATTCAGGAAAAAATATCCTGGATTACGTAAAAGGCCTGTTGTTAAAACTTATACTTTATCTGGTTCAGAAAGTAGTAGTGAAATGTTAGGATTAGTTACTTCAGTAGCGACCTATGGAGCAGTAGGAGATGTGCGCTTGACGCGCTAACGGGTTAGCAAATGATTTAACTAGCTGGAACTGAAAGAATTAATACACCTAGAATTAGGTTTACTGATGCAGAAGCGCATACAGCTGGTGCTTATTCGCTAAGTGCTGGATGGGGTGATTCTGCAACTGTTTCTGGTGTTACGGCAACAGATTCATCAGGACTTGTCACAATTCGATCTAACGGATCTGGTCAAGCACCAAACCCAACAGTAACATTGACTTTTGTTGATGGATCTTTTCCAACTGCTCCAAAGTGTCAAGTTAGTCGTGGAGATGTTGAAGCTCCTACAGATGCAGAATGGAGAGTAACAGCAGAAACAACAACAACAATAACATTTACTTTTGTTGGTACTCCTGTTTCTACTACAGAATATAGATTAATATTCAACTGTTTTGGATGATTTTTCTTTTAATTCTTCATAAATTATTGACATTTCACATCCTACTGCCTCAATTAATATATCTAAACATGAACTAATAACTTTATGAGTCGGATCATTGTCATATAACGATATTTTTCTTGATTGCATTAGTTCATGAAAATTTTGCCTAATCAATCCTGCAAAACGTGGCATAGAATTTTCTGGTTTTTTTTCAACCCATTCAATTTGTGTATCAAAAGGATTGATATTTTTTTGTTTTGTCATCTGACAATTTTAACATGTTCATCAACATGTTACAAGCAAAATTAACAGATTAATTTGTTTTTGGAATAATAGAGCATGACCAAAAGACAAGGACAGCAAACATTTAGACGAAGAAGTGTAAGAGCACATGGAAAACACAATCTTGCATGTGAAGCAACACTTAGCAGCATGTCTTTTGCTACAGATGCATGTCATATAAAACCATATTCTATATGTAAAGAAGATGAAATGTTAGATCCAAACAATTCAATTCTTTTGCTTTCTTCTATTCACCGAGCATTTGATCATGGATATATTTCGTTTGATAATGAAGGAAAAATTATCATTAGCAAGAAATTAGACAAATGGGAATGGGAATGCTTAGGATTATCTGGCGATGAAAGAATACGAATGCCAGGTAAAAGACCTGAATACATGAAGTACCATAGAGAAAATATATTTAAGGACAATTTATGATCAAATATATTGGAAGCAAACGATTATTAATAAATCAAATTATTGAAATAATAAAAAAAGAAAATCCAAAAATTGTTCTTGATTTATTTAGTGGAACATCTAGGGTTGGACATGCTCTTCAAAACGAAAATTTTAAAGTAATATCAAATGACATTAACAAATATGCTCATATTATTGCACAAACATATGTTCAAGCGAACCCAGAAGACGAGCATATAAAAAAATTGTCAAAAATCATAGATGATTTAAATCATTTATCTCCAAAAAATAAACCAGGTTGGTTTACAAAAACCTATTGTCAAAATAGTAAGTTTTTTCAAGAGAAAAATGGATTGAAAATTGAGGCAATACGTGAAAAAATAGATGAATTGTTTGATATTAAAATCTGTTTTGGAGAAGGTAATTTTGAAACAAACATTCAAATAGATGAAATGAAAGCAATTTTGCTTTCTTCTTTGATGGAAGCAGCTGATCGAGTTGATTCCACATGCGGATTACAGATGGCATATCTTAAAAATTGGTCAAAAAGGTCTTTTAATGACCTAGAATTAAGAATGCCAAACCTATCAAAAGGAAAAGGTGTTGCAATTATTGGTGATGCAAAAGAATCTGCCAAAATGCCAGCTGATCTTGCTTATATAGATCCTCCATATAATCAACACAATTATCTTGGAAATTACCATATTTGGGAAACAATTTGCCTCTGGGATAAGCCTGAAGTATATGGAAAAGCACAAAAAAGAGCAGATGTGAAAACCAGAAAGAGCAATTTCAATAGCAAAAAAAGAATTTTTGATGAATTTAAGGCAGTTATAGACAATTTGTCTGCCCCAAAAACACTTGTTTCATTTAACAATGAAGGATACTTGACAAAAAATCAAATTTTGAGCATTCTTGAATCAAAATTCAATAATATTGATATAATTGAGGTTCCTTATAAGAGATATGTTGGTGCAAAAATAGGAATTCACAATAAAGAAGGTGAAAAAGTAGGGGAAATTTCTCACACAGACAATGTTGAGCTTTTGTTTATGGCTAAGTAATCTCAACAATGAACTTATCTGTTTTCCATTCATTTATACAGAATGGCTCATCTTTAGAAGCAATGCCTGTAATTTTTCCATTTTCAAAATGAAGAGAACATACATATTTTTCTCTTCCAAAATAAACAATTGGTAAACAAACATCCCAGAAATGATGCTTTCTTGGGTTTTTTCTTATGTTTTTAAAAATATGACCAACAATTAAACCACCGGAATATCCGTCTTCTTTTATAAAAAAAACTGGTAATAATGATCCAACCGGTATTTGTTCTCGCATTAGAGTATATGCTTCAACAATGTCTACCTTTTGATTGATCATGCTTGTATGTTATCAAACATGTAATAAAAATGATCTATATAAGATACATTTATGTTGTTTGTTGGTATTTATTTAACGTGAAGGTTCGAGCATTTCGTAAGAACCACAGGAAGGGTACGTTTTCTTTCATATCGGGATGGACTCATCTTGGGGTGGTTGTAGGGGGAAGTCTATTAGTTTCCCTCGTTGCCCTATTGTTCATTAGCGGTTTGTCGTGGATAGAACTTCTTATCATTCCTGTGACGATAATAATTTCCAATTTTGTTGAATATGCTATTCATCGATGGCCAATGCATAGAGTACTTCCAATGCTAAAAAAGATGTACAAAACGCATAGTGGAAAACATCACCGATACTTCACTCATGATTTCATGAATATGGAATGTGATGATGATTTGCATGAAGTTTTTGCAACACCACTTACTGTTCTTATGTTCTTTTTTGGAGTTGTTATTCCATTTTCGATTGCATGCACATTGCTATTTTCAATGAATGTTGGAATTTTGTTTTTTGCAACAACTATGGCATATTATGGAATTTATGAATTCATTCATTTTACAACGCATTTAATGCCAAGTCATTTTTTAGCAAAATTGCCTTTCATGAAAGGCGCAAGAGAAAGACATCAAACACATCATAATACAAGACTTATGCGTGAATGGAATTTCAATATAGGATTGCCATTAATGGACTTTCTATTTGGAACACTTTGGAAAGAAACTAAATAATATCTTTCCAAGTTTCTCCGTTTATAATTCTTTCAATTGTTGTTTTTCCAACCTTGAATTTTTTGGCGAGACGAGTACGACCCCAGCCCTTTTCTCGCCTAATTTTTTTAATTTCTCTAACTTGATCTTCAGTCAATTTTTGATTAGCATGACGCATTCTCTCAGCACCATCGTCAAAAAATTTGACAGTTTTTTCTTTAAAAAAGGCTACGTCCTCAGGTTTCCCTTTGACCGTAACCTCAACTATTTCTTCGCTTGGCAGCGCTATATCAAAACTAAGTGTCGAATCATTCATTGTCTATGATATAATATAACATAATGAAAATCTGTAATAAATGCAATAAAAACAAGAAATTGAACGATTTCAGCATCAGAAAAGATACTGGGAACTATCGAAACCAATGTAAGGAATGTGTTTCATAAAGAATGTGTTTCCCTAACAAGAAAACAACATTATCAAAAAAACAAAGACAAAATCTCTTATCAAAACAAAATTTGGAATAAAAGCAATTCCGAACACAGGAAAAAGATAAACAAAGAATAGAAAATTATAAATTATGAAAAAGTAAAAATTTCTAATCGCTTGTATAGAAGACGAAAATTACAAGAAGACACAAATTTCAAAATTGCAGATACACTAAGAAGCAGAATCGGTTCTGCTATTCGCAACCAATATGGTTCTAAAGTATAATAGATTTGCTTGGTTGTTCTGTTGGTGATTTTGAAAAAACATCTTGAAAAACAATTTCAAAATGGAATGACATGGAAAAATCACACTAAAGATGGATGGCATATTGATCACATTATTCCTTGTTCGTTTTTTGATTTATCAGACCCCGAACAACAAAAAGAATGCTTTAACTACAAAAATCTTCAGCCCTTGTGGGCTGAAGATAATTTATCTAAGGGTAATAATATTTACGAATCAAATCCTTCAAATATATAACCTTTGTCTTCTCCATCTTCCAATAGTCGTATTGAACAATTTTTTGGATTGGGCTCAGAATTCATCCACTCGTATTCGTAATGCATCCACATTAATATGAAAGCTCTATTTGTTGTTCCATGACCTACTACAACAATATTTTCTATATTATGACGTTGTGCATCACGATGAAAACTTCCAAATGCTTGATGCACACGTTGACAAACATCAAAACGACTATCGCCTAATGGCATTTTAGGCCACATCTTTCCACCAGATTTACGAGCTTTTTCGTAATTTTCGTGAAATATTGGATGTTGTTCAGCCCTTTCTTCATCAGATAGTCCATCAAAGATTCCAAATCTTTGCTCTACAAGAAGAGTGTGCTCCATTTTTCTTTCAATTACTTTTTCGCAATTTTCATAAATAATAGAAGCAGTTTGCCGCGTTCTTTCATAAGGAGAATGCCACATTCTCACAGGTTCAAGAGAACGATTTCCAGTGAAAACATATTTTATACTTCCTGATAATGAAGTATCTTTTAGATTGTTTCTAATATAATGATTTAAAAACAACCCTGCTTGTTGAGCTTGAAATTTACCTCTTTCAGTTAGTTCAATACGATGATCTGGGATGTCTCTGTTTTTTTGAGGATCCACGTTCGCTACGCTTTGTCCGTGACGAACTAAAAAAACACGTCTAACTTTTTTATAACTGGATTGAAAAATCATTTTTGTCTTGAAATGATTTCGTAAGAAGTATTAGGAAGCATTTTCATACTTCCCCCATTCCTGGTAGCTTGAAAGCTAACCTGGCCTTGGCTATCAATCAAGACCAAGGCACTAGAAATGGGAAGTGAATCCATTTACTTCTCGTCTTCTTCTTCATCTTCTTCTGGTGCAACCTCGATTTCATCAAGAACTTCTTCTTCAGTCTTTTCAGGCTTTTTTTCTTGGTTTTCACTGACTTTGCTTTTCAGCTTGTCAATCACAGCTTCAGCACCAGCTTTACCTGCTGTCCAACCTCCACCAGCAACAACACCTTGTAATAGTTTTCCAATAAGTGACATAATGTGTATCTCCTGTATCAATCATAGCACACGCATTGTGCGCTTGCAAGTTCTAGTTTTATCGCACCATTTCCGATATTGCTTCACCAGCAACAACTTTTCCAACAGCTTCACTTAATGAAGTGCTCTCTATCATTGCTCCATTAGAAAAAATATCGTCATCGTCTTCTTTTTTTAGCTCTTCTTTTGGCAAGACTTCTGTGACATCCAGATCGCCTTCTACAGAATCAATAGAACATCCTTTATTGACCATATGAGTAATAAACTCAAGTGCATCACAATATTGCTCTTCCAAATGTTCTAAAACATCTTCTACAGATATTTCTCTTCTTGGAGGTTCACCATCTTCCCAAAATTCATCTGGCTCTAATTCAAACTCACATTTGAATATGAATTTAAATTTCTGATCTCTTAATTTTTTTTGTGGTTTTCTTTCTATTTTTGAGAATGCCTTCATGTTAACCTTTTAACAAGCCGTCGCTTGATCGTTCCCATCCTATAACAAACTCCATCAAGAGTCAATAAAAATGCCGGAGTTTTGCTCCGGCATTTTAATAAAATAAATAAAATCTATTATACAATATCAACACTAAAATTAGGAAAATATTTTTTCATTTTCTTAACTCTTTTAGGAAGACTCATTGGATCACTGAATTCTAAAATATTTGACATATTGATTGTCAATGTTTTGTTTTCTTTATCATATTCAAATTCTTTTGATTTAATAAATCCCTCTGGAGTCCATCCAATCTTGCAAATTCCAAAATCAAATGTTCTGAAAACATGATGAGCAAAGTTCTTGCTATTTTTATATTTTCTGTCAATTGATATAAATTGTACTTTTGTTCCACCAAAACTAGTTTCTAGTACTCTTGAAATTTCTTTCAAACCATATCCATCGTACTTTTTTCCAAGTGTTTTGTATGAATCTACGCCAATCAGGTTTGACAATTCTGTTTCTAAAAGAGGACGACACAAATAAATATCAATATCATTTGCTGGCTTTCCGAATTCCCAGTTTCTGGGTGCTCCTCCGGCAACCACCGCTTCGGGATGATTGTTTTTTGCCAACATGTAAAGAATGTCAACTGCAACCTTTTTTTGATTCTCAATCTTTTGAAACGTGTTTTTTGTATTACTAAGTGCTTCGTTGAGTTTCATAAGATTATTCTATCACACACAGCAATTAAAACAATGTTTTTATACTCCAAAGTAATCTTTTTTCATTTGATTTTTGAGATTTTCTATTTTTTTCTTTCTTTCTTCTGAACCCCTCATTTCAACCAATTCATATTCTGAATTTCGAGCTATTTGTACAACATTTGCATTTATTTTAGCAAAGAATTGCTCTCCACCATTTGCTAATGTTCCTAAAAACTGAGATACATAATCTTCAATTTTATCAGCAAGATAATCAACTTCCTCTTTAATTAATGGACTTGAAAATACAATTTCTTTGTGTGGTCTTTTCATGATAATGTCAGCATACAATTGCTCTGCATCAATAGACAAAAATCCACAATCAGGATCAAATTTCACATAACCACGATCAATTGTTTTTGGGCCATGTGGAAATGGGCTTGAGTAATTTCTTCTCGTATATCTTCGTAATATCGTGTCAAGTTTCATTTGATACCATTATATCACATACTAGCAAGAAATTGGGTCTATATTGATAATTGGTTTCTCTTGTCGATACGATGCCGAATTTGGCTTTTTCTTTGGAGAATGTACATTGTGATGCCACCAACAAGCCTTAAATGCATCACTTTTTTCATAGAAAAATGGCAAATGTTCACCAGTGTAATAATTGCACCAAATCAATTCTCCACAATACCTAACTTCCCATAAGTCAGTATAAACTGTGCAAGCCGGCCTGGCCGGTTTTATTGCTTCGATTGTATAATTTTGAGAAGGAAGAAGACATGATTCTCTTACATCTTCATCTTTTGAATTTACAATTTTTTTAAAGAAATTCTTTATTTTTTGAAACATAATCATTAGCCTTTGGCTTTATTTCTTTTTCTTCTTGCGGCTGGTGTGTTTTGGTCTTCTTCTTCCTCTTCTTCAACAGAAGCAACGGTTGCCATGTGCCATCCACCTTCGTTCATAGTTTTTCTTTCAATTTCGAAAATTCTGGCTTCCATATCATCGATTTCAGATCTGGCCTGCTTTCTTCCCATTACACGTTTTACTGTTTTGTAATTTTGAATATAGGCAATTGGCCAATACACCATTCTTTCAGCCAAATCTGCATCTTCTTCATCTAACATTCCTTGGATAACTTCAACATCAACATGGTTGATTTCAATATGATCGTCAAACCTTCCAACTCGAAGCATAGCTCCAATCATTGAATTTTTGTTATTGCAAGTAGCCATAATTATTTTGCAATATTTTCTGGAGGTTTCAAACAATTTGAGCATTTCTTGATCATTCATGTGACTTCTGTCAATATCATCAATAATGATCATATCTGGCTTTAGTGCCCTAAGCAAAACATCTAAATTCGTATCAGCCTTGCCTTGTTCCCTCCAGTTGTTTCCGTAAATAGAAGACAATGCTGTTCTAAGACTTTTGAGACCAAGTTTCCTGATAAGGTGTATGGCTGCCGAGCTTTTGCCCGTGCCAGGTGGTCCTTCAAGCAAATAACTTCTAGATGTTCCATCATTTTTAAATGATATAAGGCGTTTTTCTAGAGCCTTCATTGCATTTGTTTCAACAACTTCAAAATCTAAACTTTCATCAGATTGAATTAGATGACCACCTTTATCTAACATAATATTATCAGAACCATTGTGTTGCCAAAGCAAATATCCAATGGTATCGATAACATCATTTATCTCTTCTGCTTTACAAAATGGTTTTTCTTTTACTTGATCATTTTGAATCCAAAAGATTTCATGATTAAGCAAATAACCACGATAAAGAGATATTTTATCACTCTTCAATAAAAGCTCAACATTGTCAAGAAATTTATAAACTGTTTTTTCTAACGTGTATGGAATTGTATAGTGTGTTTTTGCATTGAAAAACTTTCTTGGATCTGAAACATTAATCCTTGATATTTCATCATAGATTTTCAACCCAGTATTTGTTAAAGTTGTTCCAATACTAAAATAATCTAATGCTCGTGGTTTGTCTCTTAATAACAGTATTGTTGAAGAGACAGAAGAAGCAATGTCAATTGCTTTTTTTATACCAGCAAAAGCCTTCTTCCTTCTAACTCGTTTTTTGTGCTCAAATATTAGTTTTTCAATGTCTTTCATATGCTAATACAGATCTAAAACAGAAGCCCACATTACAGACAAAACAATTATAATAATAAAAAACATACTAACTTGAATTTTATAATATTCAAATCTTTTTAGTTTTATTTTCTTTATAATAATACCTTCGCACTCACCATCAATTTCCATATAATAATCGATTATTGGTTTTATGTTGGTACGACATTCTTCTAATGTTGCAATTTTAGGCAATTCATCCCAAGTGATTGGGTAATCATTGTCTTTGAAAAAATCTATATTTGTCCATGTTGGTTTTGAATCTTCCCAACCAAAGAAGTATTCACAATTGCATTCATCAAATATTAGAAATTGTTCTGTTGCAATATTTCTATTAATAACATCTTTAAGTTTTCTCATCGTTACTTTAACATTTTTTGCTCTTCTTTTCCAAGAGCTTTATTTGTTAACTTTCGACCGAATCTAAAGATGTCAGTTGCAAAAAAAGTTGCAAAAAATCCCAGTGTAAATGCTATAAAAAAAGTAAGCATGACTTCATCCTCTCATGATTTTTTAGATGTGTCAAACGTAAACCATCGTTTAACCATAATCTTCATCCTCTCCCAGAATGAAGTAATGTAATTTGATTGAACTAAAGATTTTTCTTCTTTTTGTTCTGGTGGATCTGGAATTATTCTTTCAAAATTCATACATTTTCCATCTTTATTTTTATGAGAACAATAAATTTTTTCAAATTGTATTTCTCCATTTACATAATTTCTAACTAAATTATCTGGATGATTACAAAACCAAAGTTCTGAATCATTTGGATATTCTCTAACTCTTGACTTATTAATCCACTCACAATTCAAGCAAACACTTCTATGATGAAGTTTTTCATGTTCACTTGCTATGATGTCAGCTATTTTTCTATAAGCCATTAGAAACGATCCATTTTAGCTGTAAACAATATATCATCATTATTGTTTACAAAACTTAGCCGATCAAAAACAATAGGAAATTTTGGAACTTCTACGATAGAAGGATCAAACCCTTCGCGAAAGGAATCGTCATAGAAGAGAGCAACGTGTGGCTTATATGATGGGAAATCAGACGGAGGAGCACCACAGCTCCTAACAACGTCATCAACCATAGAAAATATGTCCTGCATCTCATCACTTTCAAGCATGAAAGACAAACTATCACCTAAAGGGCTAACAGAAACAATTTCTGATTCAATCTCTTTTGATTGAAAGTTTTCTAGTTTTTTAATTATTTTTTTATCATCGCCACCTTTGGCATATTTCCACCAACGTACAGTTGCATGAAATTCTTCAACACCCAATTCTCTCATATTAGAGAAATCATGTGTTTCTTTTAGTGTTTGTTGGTATTCAAGCAGATCAAGCAATGAATTGTCATTTGGGTATAAGGCAATCATTCTTGATTCATCCCCATACCGCTTTTCCCTAAGTAAAAAAGAAATAACTCGTTCCCAAAGATTCATATAATATCACCATCTTTCTTTGAGAATTCATATACAAATCCCAAAGTAAAAAAATAAATTGTTGCAACCACTGCAAGCATGTCACATGCTATCATACCGTGTTTGAACAAGCAAGCTTAAATAAAAAATGGGCCACAAATATGGCCCATGAAAATACGAGGTAAGCAAAAACCCTGATGCTTTTTCCAAATAAAAATAATAGAAGGAAGGATTATTATAGCCTCATAAAAATTATATGACAAGGTAAGCAAAAACTCTGTTATAAACCATTTAGAAGGAAGAACTTTTCTAGCCTTGTCGGAAATCTAAAATAAAAGGTAAGCAGAAACTCTGGTTTTTGAATCCGGGGTTGGAACCCCGAGGTTTGTTGAAATAGAAGGAAGAATTTCTATAGCCTTTTTTGAAACTTCAACGCCCAAAAGTTTCTGATGAAGTTGTTTGGGATGGCGACCCTTGCCCTTCATTTTGTATACTTATAGTCTATCAAACTCTGGGTTGTGTGTCAACCCTTTTCATCCCTAGAATGTCATTCAATTCCACTTTGTGGTATTTGTTTTGTTCATTCACAGGATTGAAAACATATGCGCGATCATTTTCATCAATATCTACATCTTTATCAGAATATAGAACATAACCATTTCCATTTTTCTTTACACTATCACGAAATAAATCGTGAACTGATGGTAATGAATCAAGATACTCAACAAATGCTGGCATTTGCTCCTCAAGATTTTTTTGATTAGAAGAAGCGCTATTTACCTGACCTTTGAAATTGGCATCCATAAACACCATTTTTCGAGCAGGAATATCAATATAACAAACAAATTTTGTTAATTGCTTTCCTTGTAATGGAAAAGAAAGTTGTGCATGTGCTGGTTCAAAAATTTTGCCTTTGAATGCATTTTCACCCCATTGTAATGATGCATAAACATCTTCAACTTTGGAGAAAGGAATATGACTGAAAGCCAATATATTCCAAACAGCATAAGTAATTCCCATTGATTCAAGCTTGTCCAAATAAAGATCTATTACCTGACAGGCTTTATTGTCTTTGGTTTTGCTACTACAAGGATCACCAGAAAATGCAGCAGCTTTTGGATTACCAAATCCACTAGGAGAAGAATCCCAACAAATAGTTCCTTTGCTTTTCCAATTTGAATCAAAGAAATTCCATCCATTGTCAAACCAAACATTTCCATGTCCTTTTGCTTGCCAATATGATGCAGTTCTAATGAAATTAATGTTTTCTGGGATTGGGAACACGGTTCCACGAGCATATGGAGAAACTTCTCCATCATTTGTTGGTAGCTTGATCATACTTGTTGCATCATCAAGAACTTTTGGTCCTATTTTAGACATACGAAGCTTTAATTCCTGTCCGATTGCATTTGCAATAGATGCAGAAATTTTTGGCTTCACATGACGAGCTTCACCAATCTTTAATTTGTTCCAGTTTCCTCGTGGTGGAATTACTCTAAAATTATGTTGATTTACTGTTTCCAAATGACGACGAATTGAAACAAGTTGTGCATTTGTTAGCTTTTTCAAAACTTTTTCAGAATTGAATGCTTTTGCTGCCTTGAATCCAAACAGATCTGTTGTATGAACAAGTCGTCGAACAAAATCTCCTGGACGTGTTTGTAATAGTTCAAGAACACTCTCATTTTTATCTGCAAGCAATTCTTCAACTTTTCCATTAAATGTTGAAACTTCGTCATTGTATAGACTATGCATTTCAGCAACAACATTTGGGAACATTTTTGCATAATCTCCAACATGGAGAGCAAAAAGAAAACGCTTCCAAATTTCTTTTCGTCTTGCAAAATCTTCATTTAGATTTTTGCAATTCTCAAGCATCGAAAGAAGGAATCTACGTTCACTTCGCTTGAAGCGACGGAACCTTACTTTTTCACGAAGAGAAACATCACCATTTGATAACCCTGCTGCAAGTCGTAATACATCCGTAGCATTATTTACATTTGCAACCTTGCCTTTTTCAATAAAGAACTTGCAAAGATTTACAAGATTTTCTTTGAAAGCAATTCTTGAGAAATCAATTGCACGATCTTCTGACAAAAATATAACATCTTGCAATTCTTCATTTTTCCATCGAGAAGTTGAAACAAGATAATTGTTCAAAACTCCTGAAAGGGAAAGTGGATTTGCAAGCTGAAGTATTTTTGGCTCCGGCATTTTATCCATGTTTTCACGTGGCTTTACCTCTTCTGCAAATACATCCGCTGGTATTCCTGCATACATGCAAATTTGATAAATCCAGTATTTCATTTCATCCATTTCAAGAACTTCTCCTGGGAAGTTCTTATAAACGACGAAATCTCCCATTTTTCTGGATTCTCCTGTAATGTCCTTTAATACAGCCTCAATTTCTGGCCACCAATTTTCGAGTTGTTCTAAAGAACAAGAACGAAGAGCATTTGCCCCTGCTCCATTTAAAGCATATCCATAATAAGCCAAATTTGCTCCTACGGTTGCTACTGCGGAAAGACGCTCTAAACTCTTATCTTCACAGTTTCCATGTGGAACTGGCATAAATCCATGACGTACTAGTATATTAAATTCTCTATTCATCGTTTTTACCTCTTTCTAGGAACAAAATCCTAACACAGCGTTTCAAGCTTGTCAAGCATTTTTGACGACTAAAAAACCCGTCATGTTTGGCATGACGGGTTTAGCTCAAGCACGGGTCGTTGTCAACAAGAAATTCTCATTTTGTGATTTGGGAAATACTTTTCCATTTTTTCAAATCTTTCAACAAGCTTCTTCATACCAGAAGTGTTGTTTCGTCTAAGTTCTTTAATATTGCAAGTAAATGTATTGTTCTCAAAATCACTAATAAAGTCTGGGTGTTTTATAATACTTCCATCTTTATCCATTGCTGTCTTGCAGATTCCAAAGTCATATGTTGCAAAAATTCTATTTGCAAAACTTTCTAAGTCTTTTACCTGAATATCTTGCCACCACATATTATCATCAACAATAATAAATTGACAATCTTGATCTCCGATTTTGAAATCGTACAATGAATTAAGAATCAATCCACCATAAGCATTGCTGTTGATTGTTGTGCATGCTCTATTCTGGCTAAATCCATACTTTTCAGAAAGTTGCAAAACAGCCTTTGCAATGTTTTTATCAATCTCTTCTTGAGCAGAAGAATCTTTCTTTACAGAATACCTTCCCTTGATCAAGGGAATCTTTCGAAGAACATAAATATCAATATCGTTTGCAGGTCGATTGTAAGCCCAGTTTCTTGGCGCTCCACCAGCAACAAGAGCAAATTCAAAATTCTCGCTTATTTCAGTAAGAAGTGCTTTGGTTTGCTCTTTTTGCCGTTCAATCTTTTGAAAGTTGTTGGCGATTTCTGAGATTTTCATACTTTGATGTTATCATCCTCAATCACCCATTGATCACTATTTCGACATATCAATCGTTTTTCTTAATCATCATAATCATAATCTTCATCATATCTTGTTTTGGCAGCAGCAGCAGCAACATCAGCAAAAACTTTATGGAATTTTACATTCATATCCCAGTAAGGATCTTGACCAGCATAAGATGTTGGCATCCATTTCCATCTGCAAAAACCCATAATAGATTCAATAAATGAAATCTCAGCAATACCAGATAAAACGGAATCAGATAGAAGATTTTTTTCTACTGCAATTTCATAATGCTCTCTCAAAGAGTTTGTGAAATGAGCAAAATCATGAGAGCGATGTGCCATAGTATAAAGAATTGGATTCTTGTCATTATAGTCATCATCTTTCAAAGAAAGCAAAAAAATCTCACTAAGATATTTTTCTCTGTTCTTGTCTTTTTTGTCAGCCAATTCTTTTAGATTTTTTATCTTCTCTCTTTTTTCAGAGAAATCTTTATGGAATTTTTTCATTCCATCATAGAATGTCTGAACATTATGCTCTCCTTCAGTCCACCAGTCTTTATATGACAATTTCAATAAAGCATCCCAAACATCCTGACGAACCATGCAAAGTGCAATATGGGAAGTTCTTTCATCACGAATTGGGTTTGCATACCATTCAGTTTCTGGTTTCGCAAATATTCTTAATTCAATGCTTTTGGTTCCTCCAGAACCAAGTCCGCCATTTATAATGATGGATGAGAATTTTTCATCAAAAAGTGGCTTTATTTGATTTAATAAATCAATTTCTTTTTGACTATAACCACCAACTCTCACACGAACTTGTCCAAAACTAACATTATCAACATTAAAACTGTTTTCTCCATGATTAGCTTTGTGACCATTTTTTTCAAGTATTTCAGAAATCGGTTTGAAATGAGGTACATGCTCTGGTGGTATGTATTCTTCTTTTTCTCTTTTTGATTCTGTTCGTCCAAGTTTTGATTCTACAGAAACCCTTTGTTCCTGGACAGCTTCAAGCATGTCTTCAAAACTCATCTCTTTTGTGGCAGGAACATCATGACATTGATTGTCTCCAACCCCTTGTTCGATAAGATCTACCTTTAGACCTTCCATCCAAAGTTTTTGAATCTCTTCTTCTTTAAAGCCATCTCCTCTTCCATAGTCATTATAATAACAAGATATTGGAGGAGTTCTCGGAACCCAATAATCTGTTGGTCTAAATCCACCAATGGGTCCATGTTGACTCATTCCAGGAGGCGTAGACAAAAGAAACATTTTTATTTTATCTCCATATCCCAAAGAAAGTCCAGAGATACTACAATTCATATTAAAACTTCCCATAATTATTTTCTTTCAAACATAACACATTCGCCATAATCATCTTCGAACAAAGACCTGGCAGAGTCATAAACCCAACCTTTTCCTGCATCGCAACACCACTCTCCAAAACTTGTTTCAAGCGCAATAATATATTGCACATTATCACGCTTGTCATTGCCTCCAATGCCAGAAATTGTTCCAATACGATTTTTAAGTTTTATCGTATTAATATTGCCATTAATTTTAATGCGCTGACCAACACTAAATTTTTTGCAAATGGATTCTATTGTCTGGTATTTTACCTTGATTCAAAAGAGAAGTCAAACCATCCATTCTCGTTTTATAGCACGAAAAATAGATGGATTAATATCGTATTGTATATGTTGACTATGGATAGTTTTTCCTGTGAATTTTTCAACACCTACAACATTAAAAAATCCATCACTTGTTTTTTGCAACAATTGATACCAATAACCATTATTAGGTGTAGCTAATAAATCACCTGTTGTATGGGATTTAAAAGCAATTTGTTTTACAATGTCTCTTAGTTTCATTTTTCCTCTGGTAATTTTGCTCTAAACCAAATTGGTCTAGCTGATTGATCTGTTGTGAGAAATTTTGTTATTTTTGTATGTTCACGAGGAACCGCTTTGACAATAAAGTCATGAGCACATTCTAATTTTTCTACAATCTTAAAAAAGAAATCTGGGTGATGATCTCCTCTTGGCGTGTCACCATCAGCTACCAATAAATCACCAACACTATGGGAATTAAAAGCTATTCTTTTTACAATATTATTAAGTCGCAATTTCTCCTACCAATCTATCTTTAGCAAATGTTTCTTTGAATGTCCATGTTATTTTTTGTAAACTTTTACCATATTCAACATGGATCGCTGTTTTGTCTTCGTATGTTAGTATGTCAAGAATTTTATATTTCACAACACCCAAAGTATCATCAACATACTCTCTAATATCTCCAATTTGGAAACTGTTTTTTGCAATATTCACTACAATATCATTTAATTTCATAACACACCTCTTAATCTAGAATGGCTTTCAACACATCCCCAAGGCTAGCTGTTTTAAACCAATTGCCAGGAAACCCATCATCTACAAGCTTGCCAGTTTCATAGTCACAAACTTCAAGCCATCCATTTTTCCACCGCTCAACAACATAAAGTTTTCCACTTTTTATTGTGTGGTGTGGGTAATTTTCAATAGCCTTTAGTATAACATCCTTTTTGAAAATTCTTTCTGTTATATTGTCTACGATTTCTTCAAGCTTTATTTATCTTTTCCATTTCTTGGTTATGGAAGTATTCTACATCCTCATTCCAATCTTCATCTACAGAAGCATATTCTTCTAACATTTCTTGATTAATTGATTCTATTGAGAATTCTTCTTTAATGTATCGTTCTCTGGTGTTGGCGCAATCTTCGCAGTCTCCATCACAATCATCAAACATTCCAATATCTCCATTTAAAAATTTCAAGATGCGAGTTATAAATCTTAATTTCATCCTGCCTCCTTGTGAGCATTTACTCTTTTATCATCTGCCATGTTTTTATCCCCTCGATCTTCTCAATAAAATAATCTCGTTTGATTTGACTTCTTCTGCTCTGAATGTTTTTTTCTATAATCTTTCAACTCAAGAAATTTACAAGCATCTTCAGGAGACTTTGCTCTTACAATTGCTGCTCCATCACCCATAGGGTTGGCCCACCAACATCTCCAAAGCTTCAATGGTTTGTTTTTCTCAATAATTTCTTGTAATCTCATATTAAATCAACTTTTCTAAAAAATTTTGCCATATAAGACCACCCGTTTTCTAAACAAATGTATGGTGATTCTTTTGGGTTGCGATTTTTTATTACTCTCAAAATTTCGCCTTTTTTGATGGAGGATAGATATCCATCATGCATGCATTCAACAAAAAAATCAGGATGATCAAGTTCTTTTTTTGCAATTTTGCGGCATATAGCTTCTAGTATCATTTTTCCTCTTTAATTGGCCTAACCCAATATGCGGAAGTTCCTTCTTGCAAAACAAGACCAGGACATGGACAAGGAGCCCAATCACCAGCAGTAGAATCATACATGTCACCAGGCTCAATAAGCTCACCTGGCTCGATTTTTCTTCCAAACAAGGGTCGAGAACAATTTTTCGTCGCATGATATTGGTTCATTGTATCCCACCATACCATATCCCAATTGCAACCTCAATCAGAATAATCATTATGTTCGTGATATAAAAAAGCCCTGGGTGATTAGTCCAGGGCTTACGGATATTATCTCCGCTAATGAAGCAAACTCTATCGTCTTTGCTTAGTAACGCCAGCGTTCTCCTAGCTGGTAGGTGATATAAAATTACGGTGTATATCAGCACCTTTTTCTAGGACCTACGGTAATCAAATCCATAGGTTGGCCTTCCTAAAAACTCTAAAAACATGCCGCAAAAAAGCTATGATGTCAATGCTGATCTCTCAAGCAACTTATCCAACAATCCATCTGTAATAATGAATGAGTCATCTCCCATATATTCTTTTATATCACCACAATCATAAATATCATGCAATGAATTTACATAAACATCAAGCCCATCTATGTCAATGATTTTGTAAACATATCTCACAGATTCATGGAACCATTCACGAATATCTCCAATTTGAAAATTTCTAATTTGAATATCGTCTACTATTGTTGACAGTTTCATAGGCACTCATGAATATCAAGTCTCATTCAAGGCGTCAAGTCAAAAGAATTTATCTTCTTTTTGAGTTCCTGAATCAATGATCGAAGTTGTTTATTTTGATAATCTTTTTCTCGTGCAAAATCAATAAGTTTTTTATGAAAATCTAAAAGCTTATAAGGCATCATCCATGTCGCACCAGCATGATAAGCTATCCATGCATTTCTCATTTCTATGAATTTCGAACCAGCTCCCGCACTATCAATTTCATCATCTTTCAAATATTCGTGCGCCCTTCTTTTCATTGCCTTGAATTTCAAATAAGCAAAGTGTTGCGCTTCCGTTCTTTCCATTTCCATTTACTTTCTCCAATCTAAATAATATTCAAAAAATGATCTACACGATTCATGTCACCATCTTTTTTAAGTTGATCTAATGCATCTTGGTATTCTTGTGTTTTTCCAAATAATACAAAGTCTCTGATTGTACCAGATTGAATAAAGTAATCTGGGATTTTTTTATGTTTGAATCTTCCCACGGATATCCATAGCCCTCAAAATCTTTTTTTAATACATTCCTTACCAAGGAAAAAGGAAGACAATCAATAATCATATGCTGAATAACCAAACAACGCATTTCATCATCATTAATGCTTCCAGGAGCTAGCATGTGAGAAAATTCGTGCAGCAAATACCCAGCATAATCGTCATCATAGCTATCGCGATCTTTTGGCGGATCCTTTACAAAAAAAGCTTCCTTGGTTCCATTTGTTCCCCACCAAACATCAGAGTTTGGAGGATAACCAACTTCATAATAAGAATCAATTTCATCTTTATATTCAATAACATCAATACCAAATTTTCTTATTAAATTGGCAATTTTGTTATATGCTATTTTTTGAATCTTCATTCAATCACTTTTTTAAATCTATCAGCAAACCAAGAACTAAAACCTTCGATCGTTATATCCGTCCCAGTTGCATGTATCCCTTTTACAATATATTGTTTTCCAACAATAAGATCGCCAATTTGTGATCTGCATGGAAGGATGCATTCAACCAAGGTCCCAGGTTTTCCTAACTCTCGTGCCGCAATTTTAAGGCAAATTTTATCTAAATACATTTTTTATAGACCTAATATAGGGTTTGGCAAAATACCAACGCGCCATTTTTTTCTTTCAATATTCGCCATATATTGGGGCTTTTCTGAACTTGAGAGGATTATACCACTCACCATGTTCGATGCCTGTATTATTATATCGATACGATAATTTGATTGTATTTTGTTCCGTTGTCGAAACATCAACTACTTCCATAGTTGTTCCTTTTTTCAAATAAAAGCTATTAACCATGGCCTCAACCATCATGCCAGGTTTCCCAAGCTCATTTTTTGCAACCTTTCTGCATATATCGTTAAGTTTCATTGTTCTAATGCCTTCCTGAAAAACCTTGGAAAATACCAATATTCATTATCTAATTTAATCGCATCAAAATCGCCCCTTTCAACTTTGAATGTATTTCCTTTTTTCAAATAAAATCTATTAACCATGGCCTCAACCATCATGCCAGGCTTACCAAGCTCCTTGGCTGCAATCTTTTCACAAATATCATCAAATCTCATTCTTTAACTTTGCTCCAAAATTTGGGAGAAAATAAAAATGGATGACCTTCTATCCGCATTAACTTTCCTTGTTTAGAAGCCAATGTATAAACATTATTCATATCATATGAATGAACAATTGTGTCACCAATTTCAAAAACACGCATCTTTGTATCAATTAAACAATCCATCAATTTCATTCGTGCAAAACCTTTTTCCAATTATTATGAGAACGCATTGAATATGTTTCCATTTTGGAATTTTCCAAATTCAAAAGCCAAACACCCTTATCAAGAAACCATGAAACAATTGTTGCTTGATTATGTGATTTGTATTTGGAACAAACCTTTGTTCCAACCGGAAGATTTTTTCTTGCAATGTTGCTGCAAATATAATCCAACTTCATTGATTTAATGTCTTTCTAAAAAATATTGAATTCAAGATTCTTCTCTTATGTGTCTCAATTGACGAAAATGTTTTGTTTTTGAAAAGTCGTTTGTAAGTTTGGAATAATCTATTTCTATTAATTCCCAGCCACGATGGATTAACTCATCCATCAACTCTTCTTCCGAGAAGCTTTCAAGTTCTTTATTTTTCACGATGCGCTATAGTGTCATGACCCATATCAAATGTCAAGACATTATTTTTTGACCATTGTTTTATCTTTAATGTCCCAACCCTCAACCTTTCCAACATTGTAAAAATCAAAACCTTTCAATATGGCTATTTTTTGTTTTGGAAAAGTACCGCGAGCATTAGCATAACATGCTTGGGCAAGAACCTCAGTAAATAATGCAGGAATGGCTGCTGGTGGAACCATCTTCGCATGAGCATTATATGCCCCAACCTCTCCTCTTTCAGAGAAATCCCTGCCAGTTAAAACATGAACAATGTAATCATGAACAGCTCTGAATTTCAAATTTTGCTCAGGAGAAAAAACACTATGACTATTATGCTCAGTTGAAATCTTTAATATACCAGTCTCTTCAAGATCATCTTTCATCTCTTTTGCCGTAGAATAAGGCTGACCAGATACAAATTCTACCTTTATTCTCGACTGTATTTGTTTATACATTTTTTCAATGTGCTGCATTAATGCATTATATGAAGAAACAGCTTCAGGATCATAATCGGGCGCCTCATCATAAGCTTGAGATACAAGTTCACAATAACTTGTATAACTCTTCAATTCCAATCTTTCAAAAAGATATTCCCTCAAATAACTGCGCAATACATCCATATTCATATATATTTTTCATGTTTTTGAAACTTATATGAAATATTACTGCATATAGAATCTAAATTTGAATTTCTCAAATTAAAATCATTTATATCACCACTAAATTCACATACATCACAAGATATGTCATTTGAACTAAAAAGAGACATCGTATTATTACCATTATCTCTCCATCTGCATTCACATTTTTTACAACTCCAATAACCAGTCATACAACCACATATTCTCATGCCTTCTTTATAATGTCAAAAAGTATATTGACAATCATTATTCAGCATGCAATACTCTTTGTGAGAACATTTTTAATGGACATTTTTACTAAATACCCGCCAATACTTTTTCTTGATCTTGATGGAGTAATCAATCCATATGGAAATTCTAGCAAAGAACCATTAAATCAACTTTATCGAATCATTGATGAAACCAATTGTCGAATTGTTTTGTCAAGCATGTGGAGACTCAAAGGCCAGGAGATTGCCGAAAATAATATGCGAGAACATTTGGGATATCAAGGACCAAAAATCTATAGCATAACACCAGACCTCAAAGGCGCTCCTCGTGGAAACGAAATCGCTGCATGGATTGCATCAAACCTTGAACCAATGACTTGTTGGGCTGTTGTGGATGATATCGATGAAATGGAATATGTAAGACATCGATTTGTTCAAACAAATCCAAGAATAGGACTTGATGAAATGGCCGCTGACCGAATCATTGAACTTCTTCTGAATTGGGATTAAAATCTTCAAATTGAATCATTTCGCGCATATCAAATATTACCAAACACAAACAAAAATTTATTTTTAAATAAACGAAACCCGCTGATAAGACGGGTTTCGTGATCCTATGACCGGAATCTCGGTGCTGAACTACTAACGGAGGCCAGTCTCTCCGACCTTATTCGTTCGGCCAAGGTAGCCCTCTTGTTTATTGATAAAAGTACAAGAACAGTACAAGAATCACGACGATTATCAGGCCGCAGCTCTACCAACCAAATCATCATGCATGCTGTTTTGGTATCCCGACCTTGCAAAAACACTATACCCCAATCGAACCCCCATGTCAACCACTTTCTTGATTCAATGTTTGTCTAAAACGATTGGCAATTGCGCTAAAACCAGTTTCTTCCAAAATCAAACCATTATCATATGATTTGCAAGCAACTTTATATAATCTACCAACAAAACCATATTCTGCCCCAGATTCTTTTGAATCTACCATGCATTCAACAATAGTCCCTGGTTCACCCAATGCCTTACATGCAACAATTTTAGATATTTCTTTCAAAGTCATAGCAAATTTACCATACCCAAATCGAACCCCTATGTCAACAACTTTCTTGATTCAATACTTTTCTAAAATATCTTGGATCATAAAATGGCAATCTTCCACTTTTATCCGTTAAAATAAGCATGTTACTATGAACCCTAACAACTTTTGAAATTTTCCCCTTCTTCAAATAACCATTAGGATCCAACATTCTTTCAACAATCATGCCAGGCTTTCCCAGCTCTTTAAGTGCAATCTTTCTGCAAACATCATTTAAATTCATTAATCTAAAACCCTCTTAAAACGTGTGGGCAACCACTGATACTGATTACCAGCAATTCTTACACTTAAGGTAAAAGATTTTTCAACTATGTATTTTTTACCTTTTTCTAATCCACACATACTATCTCCAATGTATTCAACCACCATTCCTGATTTAAAAAAATTTGGCTGCCGTCTCCCAGCAAATTTCTTCAAATTTTTTCATTTTCATTTTACCTTTCTAAACATTCTAGGATTCAAAGAATCATTCCAGCCCTTAAGCTTTAAAAAGAAACCTTCATCCAAACCAATAACCTCAAAACAATCCCCAATTTTTGGCAACCCATAATATGAACCAAATATATCAGGATTGCTTACATATTCAACAATCGTTCCGGGCATGCCAAGTTCCATTCTGCAAATATCATTTACTATCTTTTGAAGTCTCATGTTTTTTCATTTCCTTAATAAGTTGAAGTGGCGGAATCTCTGGGGCTTTTGTTTCATTCATCCATTTTAATAATTCGTAAATCCCAAGAGCAATCATCTCACGACACTTTTGATATGTCAAGCTTCTTTTTCATAACATTAATCCACTCCGTTTGACGATCCCAGTAAGCTGAAAGATCTGTGAATTCCGAACCAAAAACACAACCAGGACAACATGCACCATCAGGTGTGTTTTTTATATAATAATCCATTTTCTCTTCCGTACGCCTTCGTGACTCAAGAGCCTTGCGATAATGTTGCTCAAGTGTCTGTGGGGAAAATAATGAACGAATCACTTTTCGAATTTTATAGAACCATTTATTAATCATTACAAGTTTTACTTATATCCAAAATTTAATTCAAGCATCTTCTTCAATAATATAATCATCATAATATGTTAATTCTTTAATGATTTCTTTAATATCTTTAAAATCCATCTTTTCAAGCATTTTAATAAGAATTTTTTGAAAGATATCAATCCTGTTATTCAAAGATTCAAGCTTTCCTTGGCGAATGTTTTCACGATCAATAATGTCATTAATTAAAGATTCTATATTATCACCATCGATGGTATAATCTTCATCTTCCCAATAATCATTCTCTCTTCTAGACCACTTCATACCATTAATCTGCCTTTCTGAATCTCGTACCTAACCATGCATAGTTGGATTCGCTAAGAACTAATGAAGTGCCTTTAAAAGATTGAACAGTATACTTCTTTCCAACCTTTAAATTATCAGCTGCACCTTCCATGCACTCAACAACCGTCCCAGGTTTGCTTAATTTTTTTAATGCAATAATTTCACAAATTCTATTCAAGCTCAATGTAAAGCCTTTCTAAAATAATTTGAAGCATAAAAATTACCATCTTCCAGTTGGATATTAAACATGCCTGCATATATCAGGCGTACAATGCTTCCTTTCTTAAAAGAACCAACATTCTCCATTACTTCAATAGTACTAAATAATTCAAGCTCCTTACATGCTATTTTTCTGCATACATTATCTAACAACATACGATAAAACTATACCATTTGTCTAAAACCTATGTCAACCCCTAAATGAGGTCAGGCTAAATAACATTACCAAGATTTCAATTTTTTTCCAAGAATTCATGCATTATTCAAGCTTTTATTCGGAATAAAAATAATTGCAGAAGTAATTGATTCAAGCCCAGCTTTAGAAGAATGTGGATCATGAATAAGTTTAGAACCTCGAAATAAAACAGCATGATTATGACCTCGTTGGGCTGGTCCGGTCGCTATCCATAATGCATCAGAATTGTGATGCTGCAATATCTCACCATCCATAATCGCATGAAACTGTAATGTCATATATCCTTGATCCCTTGCCCAGTCACAAAGCGCTTGATACCAATCATTATATTCTTTTACAAAATCAGGTACATCCTCATATTCTAAACACAATAACGAAGCTAAACAACACCTCAAACAATCAGAATCCGTCCGTTGATCAAAAAACTTTATATTATTCATTATTTTGAATTCCTAACAGTTTTAGCAACTCGTGCATTTCCAATCTCATTATGAACACGATCATGATATAGCCCAAATGCATCAGGCTCCTCTTTCATTTTCTTTCGATGATTATCCGCAACCTCACAACAAAGTTCAATGAACTCTCCTTGAGAAAATGCCATCTTCAATAAATTAATCTTTTTCTTTACCCATTGAACATTATCAATTGTGTACCCCTTGCTCGAATCAATTCGATCTAAACTGGCATACTGATCAATTTGTGGCGATACTTGTTCGTGCATCTTTCTTCTAGAATATAAATGCATGTCCTTTCCAGTCAATGCACATTTTCCATTCTGAATCAAAAATAAATCATAAGCCTCATCTACTGTAATATCAAAGTTAATGCCTCTATCTAAGGCACCGCTTTTAATTTTTGTCCAATGAGATGATGCTATGGGATTATTTTTACGCGTATCTTCTGCATGACAGAGGTGGCACTTGTTTGTCATACCAGCTCTCAAATTATCTCCACGAACTTCGTACTCCCTATTACAACCCAAACACTCGGCCAACCAAAGACTTCCACACTTGACCCTGTTCTTTATCTTTTTTATTACTTTCCATTGTCCAATTGTTCTCCCAGCAAAATCTATAAAACCATACTTTTTGCTAATGCATTCTCGACAACCTATATGCTGACGCCTCGTTATTGAAATAACATAACTTTCCCAAGATTTTCCGCATACGCACTTCCACCAATATTTTTTACTTTGATTGTAGAACCCAATACCATCCGGTGGCTTGGGGTTCTTCTTTTTGTCCCACATTTCCATGTGTTTGACGCTCGTCTCTATTCCCATACCTTTATTATAAAATTTTTACTCCCAAATTTTTTCAAAATATTACGCAACCTCATATTGGGGTCGTTTTTGAGATTTAAAAATTTAATTCCAAATTTTTTTTGAATGATCCTAGTCGGGTTTCAAAGGGGTATATGTAGGCACGCATGGTAGGGGGTAAGCAGGGGGCCTACATGGGGGGGTCAAGAGGGGGGGTGTCCCACCCGCTCCTACACCAGGTAAGGCGCGAGATGCGCAACCTACCATTCCTAACCCGTCCAATTTAAAGTAAGCTCTCTTACACAATCTAAGCTTGCGTTATATGCGCAAACTACAAAAACTAACATGCAAGTTCTATGCCATAGGTTTTAAGTGTAAGCAAGCTTACGGTTTTTATTAGGGACAAAAGAATTTGTAAGCTGGGTTACGGAAAACCTTGGCGTTATAAATGGAATAATAACATTCCTAACATATACCAACCTTGAATAGATACCAATCCTAATGTAATACAGATTACAATTGTTAGTTCAGGTAATATTAAATCTGTAAGCCAGAATACCTTTTTCAATCCAATTGTAAATCTGTGCATTCTTCAATTCCTAACATTTCGAACATAGAATTAGTAATGTTAGTTTTCCATAGCTTACAATAGTCATCTTTGGTGTCATGGAAAGCTAATGGAACTATCAAAACTAACATACCTGACTTTCGAAGAAAACCTTTAGCTTTGAGAGCTTCGGCATGAGTCGCGAACACCGCACATTGAGGCAAAGCTGGTTTATGGGTTTTCTTATCTACACAAAGCATTAGGTATGTTAGCTTCCCCATGTTTGAATTGTTAGTTTTGTTCTTTTTACTCTTTTTACTTTTGCTCATATAATGTATTCCAAATTACATTTTTATATGACCCCAAAGCCTTAAAACTCGAATTCCTAACGTTAGGTTCATTAAGAATGTATTTTTCGGCACAATTGAGATGTTAGAATTGTTAGTTTTGGGGTCTTAATTAATAAGATTCTGGGCATTGCAATTACCGTGCCATGTTTGAATTGATGGCTTTGGCGGTTATATTAGCCCCAGATATGTTATCTTTGTTAGGCTTGGATGCCCAATACAAGGCTGTCATAACTAATTTACCATACATAGCTCCCATATGTGTCTTATATTACATTCCTATATTCCTCAATCCTAACATTAATAACTCAAACGGCCGCTTAGCGCTAGACTCCTTAGTTTTATTAGGAAATAATGATATGTTAGGTTTGAACGTTATATTAGGCAAATTCATGTTAGGAATAATAGGATAAGCGGTTATATCATTATGGATCCCGGGATCCATTAGTTTTGATAGGTATATGATTATTAATGTAGTAAGTTATATTAGGAATGTGATAGAAGCGCATAAGGAAAGTTAGGATGCGGGTATGTCGCATGTTAGATTTATTATGGATGATGAATGCAAATGTAGTCATCTTACATGGTGGTACATGTATTGAAATTACATTCCAAGCTGAGACGTTCTGGGAGCGATTGAGCGGGGTTCTAGGATAGGGGTTATAGGACCATTGGGGTATATGTTCCACGCGATTCTGGGGGTTTTCGGTCATAGGGGCATGATAACGATGTTTAGAACAGTGTTTACGAATAATGCGCGATGAATGTATATGTAGGTGTTCCACGAATTGGTGATATGTAATCCAGCTTACTTATGCGTTATATGCGCTTGGCATTGTTATTGCATATTATGTCTTACATTGTGTTCAGATATGGGGAAGGGGTTTACATGAATATTTTTATGCTACCCTGGCCGACATTGTCCTAATGGTAGGTGATTGTAGATTAAAGTAAGAAAGGACCCGCTATGTGGTCCTTTGTAAGTTAATATATTCGATTGTGGAATAGTGTAAGGTTAGGAGAGAGGTTCGGCTACCTTTTCACACCATGTAAGGATTTGTATTTCGAGGTCGGGAGAGATATTGTAATATCCCATCTTATGGAACCATGCACGTTCATGAGGGAAGGTGTGATCCCATGGCATACAGTATCCCATATCTCGATACCATTGAACCCATTCACCTACAATGTAATCAAGCATGTGCTCGACGTCTACACCAATGCAAAGGTGTTCATTTTTATTACAATCGGTGTAGATGTAATATTGAACATACATGTTATACCTTTCACGAGGATAACCTTCCTGTAGGAGATATGCCTCCCATGCTACCTCATGTCGGTTTTTCTCGGTTTCTTCCATACTTCGTTTCCTTCTTGCCTACATTGTAGGTTAGTCGAGGTATTCTTCCTTCATGATCTCACATTGTGGGATGAAGATTACTTTTCGGTATGTTACCTTACCTTTGCCTTCATATGCTTTAATTGCGCACCTTTGGGTATGGTGGTGGCTGATGTAGACAAATGTCTTTTCTTGTCCTTTGTTATCTTTCCTGCGTTTATGTAGGACAACGGTGTACCTGTACCCGAAGGTATGATTTTTGGCTGGGTTGAACTCCGTTTGCTTACTTTCGTTTACATTGGTCATGGTCGGGTGTCGCTTTCATAAGGTCCACTCTGCTTACATGTAGGTCCTGAACGTTGAATCGATCTTTTTTTTGTGCTCCTATGTCTTACATTATCTTACCCGCTCCGGGATCGCGGGCCGCAGGGCGCTTGGATCGGACATTGGACGCGGTCTATAATGCAAGCCCTCAGATTAGCTCACAATCGCGTTTTGAGGCTTGGGGGCTGCCTAGCTATGGTCCAATTAAAAGCCGCTAGAAACGGCGTTCTCGTGCGTCCTAGAGATACGATCTTAAATCATTGGAGAATTCGGTTGGAATGGAAATTGCAAATGCAAGCGGTATGCCACTTAAATAAAAAGGGGCGCACAAGGCGCCCCTTCATATAAGAGAGTGTGTGTTTTACCCTACATATAGGGTATTATCCTGAATACGTGCGGTGTAGTGCGCCTGATCCTTACCTGTAGGTGGGAGTGAGTCTTTTAGCGCAGACTTGCTGACACGAACGTACATTCCGTCATGGGGTGTGGGATGAACCCACACCCACACACAGTCAACCCTAGAGAGAGCACAGTTGAGTTCTTTTCGCGACATTGTCCTACCTTTCCTATCTGCGGCGTCGAATCCGAACATTGCACCCTAAGCATAGGCCGATGCGCGCGTATATCAACAATCGTGCCAAGCTCAAATTCAGAGATTCATAAATAATTTCATAATGAAAAAAAATTGTAAACGTGAATAAATTACATTGACCTACATGTCGTTATTGCTATGCGCATGAAGCGCGGTTATTATTGTGACAGCGATTGTGCCAGCGCGGGAAGTGCGCATGGGGTAGTTCTTAACAAGCCGCTGGGAATTTACAATTTTATATCCTTTTGAAATTGAAGGATTAATTGGGTGGCATGGATCTTGCATTGTCCCCGATCATGCTATTGACAGAGTGTGAATCCGAAGGACGAACAAACCGCCGCATACGCCGCATTCGACGCGCTCCCCGATCGTGTCATCGACAGGCTGGAGGTGGGAGAATACCTCCCACGTGAGGAGCTTGGTCTTACACGTGGTCAAATCTCCGACATGGTGGCTTTTGGTATCCTGCGCAAACACCGCACCGAGAACACATGGGGAGTGTAGGACAATGAACGCACTTATCGCATTTGTAGTTTTGGGGGCTGTTTTCGTCATCGTACATGTAGGCGATGAACTCACCCGCTGCTAAAAACACACACAAGGAACGAAAGGTAGTCAAATGTCCCGAGAAGATCAGATCGCGCAATTCCTGGCAACCAAAGGTGCGACAAAGTGCGCACCTACCTCCTCCCACAAGGGGAACGCAAAAAGCCTGCGCCAGTTGCGCAATGCTCAAGAACGCGCGATCGACGCACGTCAAATTGCGCTCGATGCGCTTCGGGCCGGTGTCCCACCCTATGCCGAAAGCCGCGAGGCCGCTTTCAAGTAGGACATTGTCTTACACTCTGGATATATGTAAGCTCATGTATTCAGAGGTAAGCCAACCTCCTCCAAAAACACACAAGGATCACAAGGTCATGAAAAGTAAGAAAAACGTCTACAGGCGCAATTACCGCGGAGATTGGTTCAAGAATGGGCGCCTTATGCGCACCAATCCTCCCGCGCGCGTTCTACGCATGGCACAAAACATGCAAATCGAGTGCACAATTCAGGACAAGTAGAACAAGGAACGAAAGGTAAGACAATGAAAGAATTTTCCGTACAGCTCTGGGGTTCTGATCCTGAAACCGACAATTGCGCCAGCATTTGGGCGAGTGAGGACTACACCAACCTACAAGACGCACAACGTGCGTTCGACAACCCCGATGAAGTTTTTGGTAATGAATTGTCGGATTCTCCCTACATCGAGATTGTGCGCAATTCGCGCGGAGAAGACTGCAAGGTGTACTGCGAAAGCCTACATCTACGGAAAAGAATGACAGATAAAGAAATCTCCGACATGGAACAGCGCTGGGCGCGCGAGGCAAGGCGCGATCAACGCGAATTCGCAATGGAGCTTGGAATGGGGCTCGGATGTCA
>Ga0129342_1000057_pt1 | contig 36316 bp, 33 predicted proteins | sample CPBDNA_5_FD_94426 | JGI IMG/M metagenome (GOLD analysis project Ga0129342, IMG submission 94426) | Freshwater to marine salinity gradient microbial communities from Chesapeake Bay, USA - CPBay_Sum_15_0.2_DNA | ecosystem: Environmental > Aquatic > Marine > Coastal | place: USA: Chesapeake Bay...
GCAGGCCGCTTGATGCCGCAGGAATTTTACATCCATAACTTCCATGATTGGGTGCGTCAAAGGCTCAACATAAATTGAGACTTTTATGTCATTGCACGGCAATTACCCACCCATCAATTGCAACACAGGATCATTAAGTAAACCTTACTGATAAATATGTGAGCGAAGGATAACCAGTTACTCAAGCGATGGGGATGTCAGAGTATAACACTGGATCGATTCAGACGTGGAGGATCAACTCGCCACGTTTTGCGGTTTTGTCAAAATAATCACCCAGTTCGCAACAAAAGCAGTACTAAGGTGCATGTCCATACTTACGGTATGTACGATCAAATTTTGCTTATGATATTTCTGAAAAAGTTTCCCAAATCATTTATCAAATAACAAATCAGTAAAATTGCGATATCCATTTTAGAACGACTTACGGCAAGGCCGACCCGACCTCAGCCTAAAAATTTATTTTTGATGAGGTGAAAAAGTTATGTTTCGGTTTAGGCATGCGAAATGCCGAGAAAATGGATGCACTTCGCAAAGATCACATTTCAATCGACACACGCGCAAATGGAACCGAGGCACAGTTTTTTCCAAAGGGTGCTCTGCTGCCGTGTCATAGGAAATTCGCGACTTTTACAGGTGGTATTTGCCCGCGCTACAACAAGATGATTAAAAAGAAGAATATCCTGCGTTTCCTATTTAGGATGTTCAGATTTTGGGTATAGCTGCCGGAGCGCGGCGTGTTCTTTGGTTCGGTGATATTGAATTCGAAGACCTGCAGGGGCCGCCAGTGAATTGGGCCGCATGAAATGGCCAGTCACCAGCGGGAAACTTGCCTGTCTGAACATTACACGAGCGACAGCGCGACGATGCCAGATGCCACAATGATTGCGGCCATTAATCGTGGCCTTGCCGGTCCTTCTCCAAAAACAATAAGTCCTATCAGTGAAGCAAAAACAACTGATGTTTCCCGCAAAGCAGATACCATAGCGATGGGGGCATGGGTCTTTGCAATAAGCACCAGCCCATAGGCAATTGAGGCCATAACGCCGCCTATGATACCAGTCCAAATCTGCCGTCGCGTGAGAATCCGAAGACGGTCTCGGCGCGGCGCAAAAATAGCGATAATGGCGATGGCTTCAATGATGAAAAGCCAAACAATGTAGGACAAGGCATTTTCCGTCAGGCGTACGCCCATTCCGTCAACCAAAGAATAGCCAGACACCATAAAGGAGGTTCCAAGCGCGAGCATGATACCTAAAAACGACTGTTCCTTGAATATTGCGGTCCAAGCCAAGATCAATATTCCAAATGAAATCAGCATTAGGCCCAGCCAGGCAAGAGGGGGTAATATTTCCCCCACAATAAAAAGCCCGCCCAGTGCTACAAGTACCGGCGTCAGCCCTCGAGCGATGGGATAGACAAGAGACAGATCTCCAAACCTATAGGCAGACACCAAAAAATAATAATACCCCCAATGAATAACGACAGAGAGAAACAAATAGGGCAAGACGGCCGTATTGGGCAGGGGTACGAAAGGCACAATAAGTAAGGCTGGCAAAGTTTGACCGATCATCACCAGTCCAAAGGTGATCGTTCTGTCCCCCGCACCTTTGACCACAGCATTCCACAGTGCATGAAACAGAGCGGCCATCAGCACCAAGGTTAAAATGTCAGCCGACATTCCTCGGTCCTATCCTAATCGTCAATTGGGCCATGGCAGAGAATATGTCTTAACGGTTGTAAAGAATTTCATAGCCTCCAGAACACCTTCCTTGATGCCATTGCCGGAGTCCTTAATCCCCCCAAAGGGTGACATTTCAATCCGATATCCGGGTTGTTCCCAAATATTCACAGTCCCCACGTTGAGGCCCTCAATATATTTGGTGGCCCGGATAAGGTTATTCGTGCATACACCTGAAGAAAGCCCGAACGCTGTGCTGTTTGAAATAGCCATGACAGCGTCGTCATCATCTGGAACGCGTACGATCGGGACAATCGGACCAAATGTTTCTTCCATAACCAATTCGCTGTCGTGAGGAACATGATCAACAACGATCGGAGGCAAAAGCGCACCGTTGCGGCCCGGGTGATACAAAATCTTTGCCCCCGCCTTTTCTGCGTCCAGAACGCGCTGCTCAAAAAGGGCGGCCGCCTCTGCAGAAATGACGCAGCCCAATTGGGTTTCGGGATCCTGAGGATCTCCAAAACGGATTGCTTTGGCTTTTTCTAAGATCAGCGGTGTTATTTTATCCGCGATGCTTTCCTGAACAAGGATCCGCTTTACCGCGGTACAGCGTTGGCCGGAATTTCCTGTGGCGCCCGCCACCGCAATGGTGGCTGCTTTTTCGAGATCATCAGCGTCGAGATCATTGAGGATGATGAGAGGGTCATTGCCGCCCAGTTCAAGGGCACAGCGGCGATAGCCCGCCTTTTGGGCAATCATTTTGCCTACGGGCACACCGCCGGTAAAGGTGATGATATCGATATTTGGGTTGGTAATCATCTCATCCCCGATATCTTGCGGCCAGCCTGTCACAACCTGAAACATTTCGGGTGGCAGTCCTGCTTCGTATAAAATATCGGCCAAGGTGAGCGCGGTCAGGGGCGTCAGTTCTGTTGGTTTGCATACCATGCAGTTGTTGGTTGCAATCGAGGGCGCAATCTTATGAGCCACCATATTGAGAGGATGGTTAAAGGGTGTGATCGCCGAGATTGCGCGGACCGGTTCGCGCTTCGTGAAAATCTTGCGGCTTTTGCCATGGGGGGTCAGATCACAGGAAAAAATCTGTCCATCATCCTGAATTGCAAGCTGACCTGCCAGCGTGAAAACATCGTAAGAACGACCTGCTTCATAAAGAGAATGTTGTTTGCAGATGCCCAGTTCAAGCGTCAACCAATGGGCAATTTCCTCGCGCCGTGCGCGGATCAGTTCAGCGGCGCGAAACAGAATTTGCTGGCGTTCATATCGTGTTAGTTTCGGTTCGTAGGCAGCGGCGATTTCAAAGGCCTTGCGGACGTGCTCTGCGGTACCTGCCGGAACCGTGCCGATAACCTCATTGGTATAAGGATATCGCACGTCAACAACGGCATCGGTTTTGATTTTTTCACCTCCGATGCGCATGGCATCATGGCGGATCGTTTGTTGAGTCATCGGTTGTCCTTCCCTAGACCGAAGCCGCCAATGCGGCATAGTAAAACGCATCAAAATTGCGCAGCTCTGGCGCTGAAGCGATATCAATTTTCCTATTGACGATGAATGGCACCGTCTGTTCGGTTAACCCGCCGTGACTGCGTAGTGGCTCCTTGAGCGCGGCAAGATCGTGACGGTCAGCAGAGGTTCCGATGGTCATATTTTCATCTGATACCAAGACCACGTCCCCTATCCGGTCTGCGGGCAACTCGAAACGTGCACAGGCGCTTTCTTTGTCGATGGCAAGCATAATTCCTTCGGTGGAAGCCAGTTTATGTATGATCTCTCCATGATCAACATCATGCGGAAGGTAAACGGTGGCAAATGACCCAAGTGCACCATGATGCACGACGTAAGGATCAGTGATTGGCAATATGACCCGCGCTGCTGCACGGCCCAGCCATTCATCAAGCATGTCTTGAATGTAAACGACCCGCGGTGCGCCTGAGCCATCGTGTTTTGGTTTCATACCATGGTCTGCTGTCAACACTATGGCTGCGCCCATTGCATCAAGCTTGCCGAGGTATCCGTCAACCATTGCATGAAATTCCTTAGCACCCTGTTCATCGGGGGCAAATTTATGCTGGATATAATCTGTTGTGGACAGATACATGATATCGGGTTGCCATTCTTTGAGCAGTTTACATCCCGCGGCAAAAACAAATTCAGAAAGAGCACCTGAATAAACTTCTGGCACATCACGTCCAAGCCAGAGACTGGCGTTTTCAATTCCGTTTGCATCTTTGGTCGCCTGATCTGCCCGTTCAGATGAAAAGCAGATTGCTCTGCCTTCTTCAAAAGACAGCCCAGCCCCCAAAAGGGCGCGCAGTTTGTCTTTGGCCGTGACCACGGCGACACGGGCGCCCGCGTTAAAATATTGTGAGAATATGGTCGGTGCCCGTAGAAAACGGACGTCATTCATCATGACTTCTTCACCTGTATCGGGATCGTAAAGGAAGTTTCCGCAAATGCCGTGATGCGCAGGAGGCCGGCCCGTTGCAATGGACATATTATTGGGATTTGTAAACGATGGGATCACTGAATGCGCAAGGCGCGCGGTGCCCTCTGATTGGATGCGGGCGAGGTTTGGCATTAGCCCTTCTGCAATGGCAACATCAAGATATTCAGGTTCACATCCATCAAGACATATCACTACGGCGCAGGTTTGCGGGGCTGCATAGCTGCGGCCATTAGCGTTGACGGGTCCGGTTAATGTCATCGGGTTATCCTTAGTTCACAAGTTTATACAGAAGACAGTCGTTTGCGTTCTTCAAGTGCTTTTTCAGGGGGGGAAGCATCCTGAACCCCCATTTCGGTTAGGGCACGGGTCGCGGCATCTACAACGCCCTGCATGATGTAATGATCCATACGCCCAATACAGCCAATACGAAAGCTGTCAACCACAGTCAGCTTACCGGGATAAATGATATAGCCAGAGGCTTTCATCAGATCATAGAAACGGTCAAAGTGGAATGCGGGATCTTGGGGGCAGAAAAATGTTACTATTATTGGAGAAAGCCAAGCCTGATCCAGAAGCGTTTCAAACCCCAAGCGGCGCATACCTGACACCAGCACATCACGGTTTTGGGCATATCGCGCACTGCGCGCTGCAACGCCTCCCTCCTCTTCAAAGAGACGAAGCGCCTCCAAAAACGCGGCGACGACATGTGTTGGTGGGGTAAACCGCCACTGACCGGATTTTTCCATCGTGGCCCATTGTGCATAAAGATCAAGGCTAAGCGAATGGCTGTTTCCCTTTGTGTTTTCCAGAACGTCACGACGGATAAAGACAAACCCAAACCCTGGGACCCCTTCGATGCATTTATTTGCGGAAGACACCATGGCATCAAACGGAATTGCTTCGGGGGTAATGTCAACGCCACCAAAAGCCGACATGCTGTCTATAAGAAGTCGCCGGCCTGCATCCTGCGTGGCCTTGGAAATTTCAGAAAGGGGGTTAAGAATACCTGAACTTGTTTCACAATGAATGGCCAGAACATGTGTGATAGCAGGGTCACCTGCCAAAATTGCAGCGATTTCATCACCCCGCGGTGGTAAGTAATCCCCTTTGTCGAGCAGGTGGTATGTGCGTTTCAAATACCGCATGGTTTCAGCTGCGCGTTGTCCATATGCCCCATTTGCAAGCACAAGTACTTTGCCATCCCGCGGGACAACACTGCCAAGCATGGCCTCAACCCCATAGGTTCCTGATCCCTGAACGGGAATGCATTCATATTCATGAGAACCTGCACCAAGGATTTTAAGCAGTCGTTTCCTCATGTCAGCAGTGAGCGCGCGGAAGTCGGCGTCCCAGCTTCCCCAGTCTTTCAACATGGCTTCCTTCACTTCAAAGGCCGTGGTCAGCGGCCCCGGTGTCAGCAAAAAAGGTTCCCCCAGTCGCGGGTCAGGGAATGCAGTGGACCGTGACGATGAGTTCTGATCAGTCATCCTGTCGCCTCAGATGAATTATCCATTTGAACGCGATGATAAGAGCATTTTTTTCCATATGTAAATTTGTGAATTATTATCATACTATCGGAAAAACTTATGGATGGTACGGTCATGCGATATACGCAACTAAAGGCTTTTTATCATGTTGCGCGTCACAGCGGATTTTCCCGGGCTGCAAAATACCTCAACCAGTCGCAGCCCTCGCTGTCCGATCACGTCCGCCAATTGGAGCGTGACCATGATATGTTGCTTTTTGATCGAACAAACAGGCAAGTTGTTTTAACTGCGGCGGGGGAAGAGTTATTTCATCTTGTCCAGCACTTTTTTGATGCAGAAGAGGTCATCGCGGAGTTTCTTGATCGATCAAGGAAAACGGTGAAGGGCCGACTTAGAATTATCGCAGACTCACCGGCCCATATTACGAGCCTCCTGAAACAATTCGGCATAGATCACCCAGATATCGCAATAGATCTCCGTACAGGAAATTCAGCAAAGGTGCTTCAGACGTTACGCAACTACGAGGCAGAAATTGGTATTTTTGTGGCGGGAACAGCAGAACGCGATTTATTTACGAAACCTCTTGGTGCGGCACCAATTGTCGCCCTGTCTGCTCCAGAGTTTTTGGGTCAACATGGGGTACAAAGACGAGCCGACGGCATGCTGAATTTTGCTGATCTTGCCCGACTTCCGCTCATTTTCAGAGAGGCGGGCTCCCAGACCCAGTCGCGCGTGTTAAGGGCGGCGCGCGACCGCGGGATCACGCTGACATCAAGCTTTGTCGTCGAAGGTCGGGAGACGATGCGCGATTTGGTGGCAGAAGGTTTTGGGATTGGGTTTGCGTCGGCAGTTGAAATTGGTGCGGACAGCCAACTTGAAAAAATCCTAATCGCGCAGGACGGGCTTGATATGCCAGAGACCTTGGCCTGTCTTGCATCGCGCCAAAACGTCCCAGTGATCAAAGCTTTTTTGGCCAGCCTTGACGCATGGAGCAAAGTTCAACTTGATCAACAAACCTGTTGACCTATGCCGGTGAGCATAGTTTTTTGTGCAAAGATATACTCAAGCGGAATGGCTTTATGGGAAACAAGATGTCTGCTCAGATTGGTCGCAATAATGTGCTTTTCATCGTGTTTGATCAGATGCGCGCAGATGCGCTGACGGGGGCCTTGGCTCAGACGGTCGCCTTACCAAATCTTTCAGAGCTTATGGAGCACGCCGTTGTTTTTGAACAGCATTTTTCCGTGACCAGCCCCTGTGGTCCGGCCCGCGCTTCATTGCTCACGGGGCAGTATGCAATGAACCACCGGTCTGTTCGCAATGGAACTCCGTTGCCTCAGGATAAACCGAATTTGGCCCTGTCGTTGGGCCAAGCCGGCATTCAACCACTGCTCTACGGTTACACGGATACATCGCCCGACCCGCGGCATTTTCCGCCCGATGATCCTGTTTTGACGTCCTATGAACAGGTTATGACTGGGTTTGTTGAAGTTCAGGAAATGCGGTTTGATTGTAATCGGGCTTGGGAAGCTTACCTCAATGCGCAGGGCTATAGTTTGGGATCTGGCAGTGCTGTGTTCAGGCCGATCGGGGATAAACTTTCGTCGCCGGCCGGCTATAAGGCCGAACACAGCGACACCGCCTTTCTGACGGATCGGGTTTTAGAAGATCTTCAGACGCGGGACAGGGGGTGGTTTGCGCATGTTACCTACATCAGGCCGCACCCCCCATTTGTGGCTCCAGCGCCTTATAACAGTCTTTTGGATCCAGCCGATATGCCAGCGCCCTTGATGAGAGAAGATCAAACGGATTTTCACCCATTTGATGATCTGGCACGGCAATATCGCCGCGTCCGAGATATGGTGGTGGGATTTGATGATCTTCAAGAAAGCCCCGAAATCACTGCCATGATACGGGCAATCTACATGGGTCTGGTGGCAGAACTTGACCATCATATCGGCCGCATTATGACCTGGTTGAAGGACTCCGGCCAATATGACGAGACGCTTATCCTTGTGACTGCAGATCATGGTGAGATGTTGGGTGATTACGGTTGTTGGGGGAAGATGCACTACCATGACGCGGCGTTTCATGTCCCGCTGATGATCAAGGTGCCGCATCATGTGCAATCCTGTCATGGCACGCGCATTACCCTGCCGACAGAGTCTATAGATGTGAGCCCGACTATTCTTGACCTTCTTGGCATTGAAATTCCCGATAGTATGGACGGGAGGCCGCTCAGCCCGTTTTTAACGGGAGAGACGCCATCCCGCTGGAAGGATGTCACCATGTCGGAAATGGATTTCGGAGATCCGGTGAAACCAACACTCTGGCAGGAAAATCTTGGTCTTTCTTCCCGTGAGTGTCATTTGGCTGTATTACGTGCCGGTGATCGGAGGTTGATCCATTTTGGAGGGGGACTGGATCAGCTTTTGATTGAAACGACTGGTCCGCACGAAGCAATGATTTCAATGGATCAAAGCAAGGCAAAAGACGAGCGGCACCGCCTGACGCAGGCCTTGCTCAGTCATCGTATGTACCATGCTGAAGGACGATTTGGGAAAACTATGATCACATCACGCGGGGTGGCTAGAGGATCATTTTGATAAATGATCTACCACCTGTCCAAATCTCGGAAATCTATCGTTTTTGTGAAGGACAATAAAAAATATTACTATTTTTTGCTTTAATTTCAATCGATCGCTTTGATATGCCTGCTATAGTTTGATCGAGATAGACGCAACATGACTGTATTTTTTTTGTTACGTTGGGCTAGTATCCTAGGACAGTCTGTGATTCGCGAGCGCTGAGTTCGGCTTTTATTGAGCTTTATCAATGGAGATGACGAATGCCATTGCGAAGACAACTAACGGCGGAATGACCGATGTTTCTGGTTGGAAGCCAACAGGAGGAAATAATGAAAAAATCACTGTTCACTGCATTTGTGCTGATGGGACTTCCGATCACTGCTTATGCTAACTGCCCCGCTGTGACGGTGGCAGATATGAAAGGGGTCGCTTCTGGTGCGTACCCTCAGCAATATGAAAAAGCTGAATTTGAGGCAGCTGCAGGCTGTTCAATGAGCTTTTCTGCTAACCCTGATATTGCTGCTTTGAATGCAATGATAAAGGGTAACCCTGATTTGCCGCCCTTGGCTGATCGTATCCCTGAAGAGCCGCTTGTTGTGGTCCCTTATGACAGTATCGGTAAATACGGCGGGACACTTGATGTGCTGTCAAATGCGACTGAAGCCGGAACCTCTGACTTCCTTTCGGTGCGTCATGTCAATTTTGTGCGCTTTTCTGACGACCTTCAGACAATCGTGCCCAATGTGGCAAAGGCTTGGACGTGGAACGATGATTTCACGCAGCTGACTTTCCATCTTCGCAAGGGGCATAAGTGGTCAGACGGTGCGCCATTTACCAGTGCGGATGTAAAATTCTATCATGACCATCTTATGATGGACACCAACATCTTTGAAAAGCCCAAGGATTATATCACCGTGGGTGGCGAAAAGATGACGGTTGATACGCCGGATGCAACGACAGTTGTATTCAATCTGCCGGCGCCTAAGCCGGGTCTTTTGGCGCACTTTGCAACGCATTTTGCCCAAGGTTTTCAGCCCAAGCATTTCCTTGGTAAATTCCACCCAGCAATCAATGCGGATGCGGATGCATATGCGCAGTCTCTCGGTTTTGAAAATGGCTATGATGCAATCAAAGCCTATTATGGAAATTCAGACTGGACTGATACTCCCTCACCCCTCTTGAGCCGTCCCGATATCGCAGGCAACTTGCCCATGCCGGTTGTTCCAACACTGGAAAGCCATATGTATGTGACCGATACAACCGAGGGGCGCCACTTAGTCGCCAACCCCTATTTCCACCAAGTGGATCCAACGGGGCAGCAACTGCCGTATATTTCAGAGCAGGATGAAGTTTACAAGAACGACAACGAAGTACGTCTGCTGTCAATCATCAATGGCGATGTTGACTATAAAGCGCAGTCTTTGCAGCTTGCATCAGCGCCCGCTCTTCTTGATGGTCAGGATCAGGGCAACTACACTGTCGATCTGCGCCCTGAAATCACTCTTGGTGTGTTTGCATTTAATGTGACGCATGAAGATGAAGCTAAACGTGCTGTTTTCAATGACGTACGGTTCCGTGAAGCCATGTCTGTGGCCATAAACCGCGATGAGCTTAACGAAGTGGGCTTCTTTGGTCAGGGAACGCCACAACAGTATATTGGGTTTTCACCCAAGCCAGCGTTTGTTTCCGACAAATGGCTAAATCATGCAACGCAATTTGACACGTCTCGTGCCAACAGCCTTTTGGACGAGGTGGGCATGAAGGATACTGATGGCGATGGTTTCCGTGAGTTGCCAAGCGGGGGCAAATTGGTTTTGAACCTTAGCTTTGCTACACAGGGGATCGCTGGACAAACCGTTGAACTGGTTTCACAATATTGGGCTGATGTGGGCATTCAATCTATTGTGAAAGAAGTCACGCCTGATGAATTCCGGTCTGCGCAGTCTGCCAACAAACTCGACGTAACGATGTGGCGCAAGAGCCAGCCGCTGGCCATTGTGCTGGGCAACAACGAACTTTGGGTGCCTCCGTTTGAAAACTACTTCGGTGTGCGCACGGGTATGCTCTGGGCGGAATGGGTGGATAGCAATGGTGCTCAAGGCGTAGAGCCACCAGACTATGTCAAAGATTTGATTGCCGACATAAACGCGTTCCAATCAGCCGATCAAGCGAGTGCAGAGTTTAAAGCACTTGGTGAGCGTATGGTGAAAAACATGGTTGAAAACCTGTTATTTATCGGCACGGTCAATGCGCCTGCTCCAATGATCCATCATAACAATCTGAATAACTTCACGTCGTTCAAAACGCATTCATATGAGTACTACAGGACATATCCATATCGTGCGACCCAGTGGTGGTTGAACGAATAGGATACGAAGCGGATGTATAGCGCTATGGTCCATGGGCGGCATAGTCTGCCCATGGACTTTATCTTAAAATCAGCTTTTGATGGTTTATAATAAAAACTTAAAGAACAAATACAGGGCAACCCATGTTGCAGTTTGGCAAATTCATCATGTCACGCGCGTTGCTCGCTGCTTTGACACTGGTTATCATTTCGTTGGTTGTGTTTACGCTTATGGAACTTGTTCCAGGCGACTGTGCAGAACGTTATTTGGCTTTTAAAAATACTCAAGGGTCGGGCATATCTGTCGAAGACATTGAAAATGAGCGCCGGCGCCTTGGTCTGGATAAACCCTTTGCTCAACGCTGGGGGCTTTGGATCGTAGATGCCTTTCGCGGCGAATTTGGCGAAAGCTGCATTCTTCGGGTGGATATCGCACTTTTGCTTGGAACGAAATTCTGGCTGTCACTTGGAATATGTCTTGCATCACTTGCACTGGCCTATCTTATCGCCATTCCCGTCGGAATTATCTCAGCGGCGACGAATAATCCCTATCTCAACAACGGGTTGAAGTTGGTCAGCTATCTTGGTCTTGCTATCCCAAATTTTCTGCTGGCATTGATGGTAATGCTGTTTTCTACAATCTATTTCGGCGACACGCTCACCGGGTTGTTTTCAAAAGAATACCGTGATGCAGCTTGGGACATGGATAAGTTTGTTGATCTTCTAAAGCACGCGTGGCTGCCGATTTTCATTCTGGGTTGGTCCGCAACGGCGTTTGCCTTGCAAACGGTGCGCGCGCTTATGTCGGATGAAATCGGCAAACTTTACGTCACCGCAGCCGCTGCGCGTGGTGTTTACGGTCGAAAACTGCTTTGGCGCTATCCTGCACGCCATGCGCTTGCGCCGATTGTCAACAGCCTCGGTTTTGACCTGAACCGCGTTTTCAACGAATTGCCCATTGTTGCACTGATCCTTACCTTGACAGATGCAGGCGCGCTTCTGATCGAAGCGCTGGCGCGCTCCAATGATCAACAATTGGCCGGTGCAATCATTTTCCTTCTGACAGGATCGATCGTTGCGCTCAACTTTTTTACCGATGTGCTTTTGGCCATTCTTGATCCCCGTATCCGTAAGAGTATTCTGAATTAGCCATGACAGACAATCTCACCTCCATACCCACATCCGCAACCGCGCAGGACCAAAAAGCCAAAGAAGCATATTTTACGGCCTCCCAGCGGCAATTGGTCTGGGCGCGTTTCAAAAAACAGCGCGCGGCTATGATTGCAGCGGCGGTGCTGATCGTGCTTATTGTTTCTGGCATTCTGGCCCCCTTCCTTTCGCCATATGATCCCACAATTGCGGGTCGCAACAAAGATTACCTCAATGGCGCGCCCAATATACCGATGTTCTGTGACAAAAACGGATGTTCCTTGCGACCCTTCCTGCATACCATCGAAAGGGAAAGATCCATTAAAACCAACTTCCGATGGGTTGAAAAAATAAATGATGACAAAAGGCGCTATGTTCAGTTTTTTGTGACAGGATCTGATTATAAAATTCTAGGATTTATCCCCGGCGATCTACATTTGTTCGGGATAGATGACGGATTTGTCCACCTCTTTGGCACTGATGCGAGCGGCAAAGATATATTTTCCCGTACACTCCATGCAATTTGGACCTCTCTGCAAGTCGGCAGTATCGGTGTGTTTATTGCTTTTGTTCTGGCTTTGGTCATTGGAGGAGTGTCGGGGTATTACGGGGGCTGGATCGACTCCGTTCTGCAGATGGTCACCGATGCAGTAAGAACGGTTCCTGCCATTCCCTTGTTTATGGCAATCGCCGCGTTTATTCCGCAGGAATGGACATCTGAAATGCGATTTTTCTTTATTTCGCTCATTCTGGGCCTCATCGGTTGGCCCACTCTGGCGCGCCGCGTACGAACCCATCTCTTGACGGAGCGTAATCAGGAATATGTTTTGGCCGCGCAACTGAGCGGTGCATCATCCTCGCACATCATCCGGCGCCACTTGCTTCCGTCGTTCACCAGTTACATCATCGTCGATCTGGTGATTTCATTTCCCTATATGGTGCTTTCTGAAACGGCGCTCAGTTTTATCGGGTTGGGCCTGAAGGATCCGGTCAATTCACTTGGGGTGATGCTGCAGAATGTGACAAGTGCGGATGTGCTTATGAATTACCAGTGGTATTTTATCCCTGTCATCTTTTTTATCGTATTGGTGATGGCTTTTGTGTTTGTCGGCGACGGTCTGCGCGATGCTGCTGATCCCTATTCTGACTTAAATAATTAGGGGGTTTTGTGGACAGGCTGATTGAAGTTAAAAATCTCACCCTCAAATTCCGCACGGATGAAGGACTGATTACCGCCGTTGAAGACGTCAGTTTTTCACTCAATCGGGGCGAAGTCATGGGGCTCGTGGGTGAAAGCGGTTCTGGGAAATCTGTAACGGCCAAAGCGCTGATGCATTTGAACGCCAGAAATGCGCTCTATGATCCAGAGAGCAGTATTATCCTGCATACGGATCGGGGACCGGTCGATGTTTTGTCACTACGAAGGCCTGCTGACCTCAAGGTGGTGCGCGGTGGGGCAATATCAATGATCTTTCAGGAGCCGATGGCCAGTTTTGCTCCGTCGATCAGCATTGGTAAGCAGATGGTGGAACAATTACAGCTTCACGGTGATCTCAGTAAGGCCCAAGCACGGGAGATTTCAGTGGAAATGCTGGATCGCGTGGGTATCTCTGATCCGGCGAAACGGTTTGATCAATATGCCTTCGAACTTTCCGGAGGCATGCGCCAGCGGGCAATGATTGCGATGGCACTGTCGACAAAGCCCAAATTGCTGATCGCTGATGAACCGACAACAGCACTGGATGTGACCATTCAGGCGCAAGTGCTCGACTTGATGAAAGACCTTGTTGACGAGTTCAATATGGGGATCATTTTTATCACCCATGATTTGGGCGTTGTGGCGCAGACAGCGAATAAGGTCAGCGTAATGTATTTGGGCCGAATTATCGAAGAAGGTCCGGTCCGTGGGGTAATAAACACGCCAATGCATCCCTATACCAAAGGCCTGCTTGCCGCGCTTCCAAGGCTTGACGACCTTGACGCGCCATTGACACCGGTCCCCGGAGACATTCCATCCCCTTTGGAAAGGCCACAGGGTTGCGTTTTCAATACGCGCTGCGGTGAATTGATGGGGGCACTCTGTTCGACTCATATTCCCTCAGAGGAATGGGTGAAGCCTGAGCATCGCGTTCTGTGTCACCACTTTAACAAGGACGCGTCGTGATGGCTGGAAAGAATTTGATCACGGCATCAGGGCTTTCGGTCTCTTATCGCATTGGCAGAGGATTGTTCAGTCAGACTGTCTTAAAAGCCGTAAATAATGTATCGCTTAACATCGAACAGGGATCATTTTTTGGGCTAGTGGGGGAATCTGGTTCCGGCAAGACGACACTGGGGCGCGCGCTTCTCAATGCTGTTCCGATCAGCGACGGATCTGCACATTACGATGATGGTGAGGTCTCCTTTGACCTGAGCAATCTTGATAAGCCACAGCTTGCAGAATACCGCCGCAGGGCGCAGCTTATTTTTCAGGATCCCTATGCGGCACTGTCGCCGCGCATGACGGTGCGCGATATCATAGCCGAGCCGCTTGAAGTAATGAAAATGGCATCCAGTCGCGAAGAGGTGGATGAAAGGGTCAGGGAAATTGCAGGCAGATGCCGGCTCAACCTTGAACATTTGCGCCGTTTTCCCCATGCATTTTCCGGCGGACAGCGGCAACGTATTTCCATCGCCAGAGCCTTGGTGTCCAGACCACGCTTTGTGGTGGCCGATGAATCCGTGGCGGCTCTTGATGTATCTATTCAGGCAGACGTCCTAAATTTGCTGAAACAGTTGCAAAAGGAACTTGGGCTGACGTTTATGTTTATCAGTCATGATTTGAGCGTGGTGGCCCATACCTGTGATCATGTGGCCGTTATGTATCTGGGGCGGCTTGTTGAAACTGCCCCGACACGAAAATTATTTGCTGCCCCCAAACACCCTTATACGAAAGCGTTATTTTCGGCGATCCCATCACTTAACCCTGATGACAAAGGCAAGGCACAGAAACTGGAAGGTGAAATTCCATCTCCAACTAATCAGCCAACGGGCTGCAAGTTTAACACGCGATGCCGCTATGCTACCGATCTCTGCCGCCAAGATGAGCCCATGCTTGAAACTGTGGATGAGGGCCATGAGGTTGCCTGTCATCGCTGGAAGGAACTTTCTTCCTAAGGCGGGTCCCGAAACAGAAAGAATGCATGGGATGCGTTAGGTGTCAGGCCCGCTCAAACCCACGGGCCACTTCGTAATCGGTCACAACTCGGTTGAATTCTTCGATTTCCCATTCAGCGGCGCGGGCATAGTGCTCTACAACATCATCCCCAAAGAGGCGTCTTAGCATATTTGATTTGACCAGCGCTGTACGAGCGTCCCGAAGCGTCATTGGCAGCAGGGCCGAGCGGCCCCTGTATACATCACCCCGTGTGGCAGGAGGAAGATCAAGACCTTCTTCAATTCCGCTCAAACCCGCGGCAAGCTGGCTCGCCATGGCAAGATAAGGGTTGAGATCTGCTCCGCCAATACGGTTTTCAATGCGCACGGATTTGGTGCCGTCCCCGCAGACTCGATAGCCTGCAGTACGGTTATCAACCGACCAGATGATCCGCGTTGGCGCAAAAGATCCTTTGGCGAAACGCTTATAGCTGTTGATATATGGGGCCAAGAAATATGTGCAATCGCGGCTATATGTCAAAAGACCGGCAAGATAGTGTTTCATCGTCGCGGACATGCCAAGCCCGTTTGGATCCTTAAGGTCGTGAAAAGCGGGCTTATCCCCTTGCCAAAGAGACTGGTGAATATGGGAGGAGGAACCCACGCGGTTATGGTGCCACTTGGGAAGAAAAGAGACAGCATGACCCTTTTGCCAGCCAATTTCCTTTGCCGCGTGTTTGGCAATTGTATGGTAATCAGCACTCAGCAGAGAGTCTGCATAGGCGATGTTGAGCTCTTCCTGTCCGGCTTCGGCCTCTCCCTTAGAATTTTCCACGGGAATCCCAGCGCCATGCAGATGATTACGCAAAGGGCGCATGAGGTGTTCTTCTTTGGTGGTTTGAAGGATGTGATAGTCTTCATTGTAACCGCTGATCGGTTCAAGATTGCGAAAGCCTGATTTTCGGATATCGTCATAACTTTTTTCAAAGATGAAAAATTCCAATTCTGTCGCCATCTTTGGAGTGAAGCCCATAGCCTCAGCGCGCGCTATCTGCTTTTTTAAGATGGTACGGGGAGAATGGGGAACTTCCTCATGAGTGTGATGATCCAGGACATCACAAAGAACCATCACGGTGCCTTCCAGCCAAGGCATCGGCCTGATCGTCGAAAGATCAGGCCGCATAATATAGTCTCCGTATCCTTTTTCCCAAGAGGTGGCGCGATACCCATCGGGTGTCGCCATTTCGAGATCGGTTGCAAGTAAGTAATTGCAGCAATGGGTTTCTTTCCAAGCACTCTTTACGAAATGGGCTGCATGAAACCGTTTTCCTGCAAGCCGGCCTTGCATATCAACGATACAGCTTAAAACGGTGTCAATCTCACCATTTTTGGTTTTTTCTTTCAACTCATCAAAGCTCATCGCGCCCGACATTGCTGGCCTCCTTTTGGGTTCTTCTCGACTATAACCATTTTTTTTCTTAGTAATAAATCCTCTTGATTTTAAAAATGAAAGTTTTGGAGAAACCATATTGACCCAGCCACAAATACGTTTGACGGTAGTCCCAGAGTTATGTTGAAAGGGGGTTTTTATGGTTGACGCTCCGCTTGTCACTACAGTTATAGGATCATTTCCCAAGCCTGAATATCTGCCAATCGAAGATTGGTTTGATGCAGCGCGCAATCTTGGCGGTATGAACACAGCCTTGGTCACAGAGCGATTTACAGCTTATGAACAAAACCGCAGCAGCGATGATGAAGCGCTTTTTGTCAGAGCTGCAAAAGAAATCATAGATCTTCAGATCAATGCTGGAATTGCTATCCCCACAGATGGAGAGGTCAGGCGCGAAAACTATATTCACTATCATTGCCGCCATCTTCATGGATTTGATTTTGAAAACCTTGAGCATCGCGTTCTTCGCGACGGGGCTTATGAAACCAATCTTCCTGCGATCAGAAGCACGGTTAAACATCAGGGTAGGGGCTATGCGGCTCATGATTATACGGCGAGTCAGACCGTGTCATCAGCCGCTGTTAAATTCACCTTGCCCGGCCCTCTGACGATCATGGATACGACGGCAGATTGTTTCTATAACGACAGGCCGCGGCTCAATCGGGAACTTGCTGACACAGTGAATAAGGAAATTTTAGCGCTTGTTGATGCGGGTTGTCGCTATATTCAGGTGGATGAACCTCTCTTTGCGCGTCAGGTTCAAGACGCCTTGGATTTTGGTATTGAGGGGCTGGAACGCTGCTTCCACAATGTTCCTGAGAATGTGACGAAGATTGTCCATATGTGTTGCGGGTACCCAGACCATCTGGATGATGAAGAGTATAAGAAAGCCGATCCTGATAGTTACCACCGGCTTGCCCGCCATGTTGACGCAATGGGGATTGATCAGGTTTCCATTGAAGATGCGCATTGTTGCAATGACCTTGTCTTGCTCGAAAGCTTTGAACGCATGAGTGTAATTTTTGGGTCGGTGGCCGTTGCGCGAAGCCGTATTGAAACAGTAGACGAAGTCGAAGCGCGTATCCGCTCAGCCCTTAATTATATTGACCGCGAACGTCTTGTCGTTGCGCCAGATTGCGGGCTTGGTCTTTTGCCTCCTGAACTCGCTGAAGCAAAGTTGAAAGTAATGTGTTCTGCTGCCGCAAGAATTTGAAAGTCTTCGTGCAGGGTTTGGACGGGGTCAGACTGCCAGAGCACTGTCAGGGTGAATCCCCGTTCACGCTTTAGGCTTGGCAATCCGCTATCTGACTATGTCTCATTGTTATGCCTTGTGCTCCATGACTACTGGAGGCGGAATGATTTTAATCATCCTTTATATGGTCAAAGAGCTACATAATTTTGCGATGCTTCAAAAAACTGCTGCTTTGAATTGGATGATACAGATTTACTCTAAGGACCGCCTGATGATATCTGGCCTCTGAAAATTTCCATCTGAACTCAACTGTGCATGTGTATTGGGATGCGGATAGGCTGGATCTGAGTCGAATTGGTATAAAACCCGTTCAGGAACAGCTTGGCTCCTATCTTGAGCAATATGATCTTATACGGGCTGCTATTCTAAGATCGCGGCAAAGTTTTTTATTTTAGGCTCACAGCCGGACTGGACTGTTTCTGATATCTCATCAACTTGATCGATTGACCAATCTGCGCAATTTTGGATTTTGCACTACGCCCCGATGAACGCTAAGAATTTTTCACCATGGGTCATTTATGTGTTAGGCTCCGATCAGCAAAACAAAGAGTTCGCAAATGCTTTTTATGATTACTTCAAGCCACGACTATTCAACTTGCCAAACACATGACCCAGTTAAGGGACCACTATTCAAAGAAACACCGGCAAACCTTGGTAAGCACGGCGTAAAAGTTCACAAGATGTACTCCAATCGTTTAGAACATACTTTATTTATTTTTTGTGAGACAGATAGCTTTGAGCAGCTCGACACGGCGTTTGATCCCATATTGGAAATGGGTCATCTGGAGGTTACGCCAGTAATGGAACGCAAATAACTGATTTAGGTTAATTTATCGGTCGGGCGATCAGCCCAGCCACAGCAAGATCCCTAAGGCCGCTATAGCCTCACTGTGCGCTCTCGCAGTGCACGTTGGCAAACCCTATTTCCTAATATCTCGTGTCGTTTTTGGGTTAACTTGCCATTTAAGAATGGATCCGGTGTTTTGCATATTTACGTTCAGTCCTATACCCCACTTCGAGCCATCTCTATCGAAAGACCCGCAATAGAAATGATGGCATCACAAATTTGATCAATATTTCTAGAGTTTCGTGCCTGTGCCAGAAAAAATGGCCTGTTTTGACGCATCCTTGACGTGTCTTCGACTGTTAAGTCCAAGTCTACTCCGACGTATGGCGCAAGATCCGTTTTATTAATAACCAAAATATCGGATTTTGTGAGCGCGGGCCCTCGTTTTCGGGGAATATCTTGACCCATCGCAACATCGATAACGTAAAGGGTAATGTCTGCGAGTTCTGGGGAAAATGTTGCAGAAAGGTTATCACCACCTGACTCAATAAATATAATATCCAAATCTGGATGACGATTTTGCAGTTCATGCACAGCAGCTAGGTTAATTGATGCATCTTCGCGGATCGCTGTATGAGGACATCCACCGGTCTCAACACCTATCACCCTATCGTCGGGCAGGATCTGCATGCGCATAAATGCTTCCGCGTCTTCCTTAGTGTAGATATCGTTGGTAATGACAGCCACCGAAAATTGTTTTTTCAATTCTCTGGCGAGTGCGGCTGTGAGCGTGGTTTTACCTGCACCAACTGGACCACCGATCCCAATTCGTACGGCAGATTTTTTTGGCTTTTTCATGTTTTAAAAATCCTCGGGTTTTGGGTTTCGTGGCGCATTGAGGCGACGTCTGATATGAAGCAATTCGACCACAGATCATCCTGATGTGCGCAAAGGGCATGATGGGTGGCTTCTGCGATTATTGGTGTGAGATTGCGTAACACTTTTTGTCCTGACGTCTGTCCAAGGGGGACAAGGCGCAGAGCTACTGAGATGAGGTTTGAACAAAATGCATGGAGGTAGGACGACACGGTTAAATGTAAATCAATTTCGTGTTTTTTTGCAGCCTGTCCAAGTGCAATAGGCAAGACAAGATCAGAAAGGTCCGTTCCCCAAACATCCACTAATATTTGGCAAAATGCACTCCCTTGTAATCTGGTTTCGCTGATGCGTTCAGACGATGGGCAAAGGGCTATGGCAAGCCGGTTTAAATCTTCGTATTCTTCGGATTGATATGCGAGGGCGACGAGTATTGCATCCGTCTTGGCAGATCCATTCTCCAAAAGAGTCTTGAGCCACTCATTAAGACTGTTCGCATCAAAAATGCGTCCCGTTTCTATCGCCCACTCAAGTCCATGCGAATAGGCGAATGATCCAATGGGAAAGGACGGAGACATCCATTGCTGTATTTTCAAGAATTGTTCTTCAATGTGCAGGGACATGCGCACTTACTCCGTGGTCATGAGAATGGGTGCGCCCTGCGCCATAAGCTCCGCCAAGTGGGGTAAATGGCTCTGTGACATGTTCAACAAAACCACCGATATGCTCTATCATATGTTCGATAACATGATCCGTCTGGATCAAAAGATATCCTGACATTATTTGACAAGGAGTATGGCGATTTCCAATGTGCCAAGCAAATTCAAGCAAATTCGGGCCCGTAATTTTGGCCAATGTTTCAGGCTTAGCTTTTACTAAAATACGCGTTCCATCCGCAATTTCTATGTGATCACCGTCGTCAAGTGAAGTTGTCTGCTCTAAGTCTAAAACGAAAGATAAACCACCATCGGTTACAAGTTTCTTGCGCCTTAAAAACCGATCTGTGTAAGAGAGCGAGATGGTATCATCATGTGCAGTGTGATCGGGGCTATGATGAATAAGGTGAGCTTTTTGCATTTTTTACGTCCTAAAAGAGAAAATAGCGTTGCGCCATCGGCACAACATCTACAGGCTGACAGGTTAGCAATTCCCCATTTGCACGCACTTCGTATGTTTCCGGGTGCACCTCAATGTGCGGTAAGGCAGTGTTCAGCTTTAAATCGCGCTTTCCAATGTTACGTGTATTTTGAACAGCAACAGTCTGCTTGGCCAATCCAAGACGCGAACGAAGACCATCATTTTGGGCTGCTGCAGACACGAATGTGACGGCACAGTGTTCTACCGCACGCCCATATCCGCCGAACATTAATCGACTATAGACAGGTTGCGGGGTAGGGATTGAGGCATTCGGGTCTCCCATCTGCGCGGCTACAATCATACCACCCATGAGAACCATTTCCGGCTTCACGCCAAAAAATGCAGGAGACCAGAGGACTAAGTCGGCGCGTTTGCCAACCTCAATCGAGCCAATTTCATGTGAAATCCCATGAGCAACGGCAGGGTTGACTGTGTATTTCGCTATATAACGGCGCGCACGAATGTTGTCGTTTGTTCCTGTTTCCTCACTTAAGCGTCCGCGTTGGCGTTTCATTTTATCTGCAGTTTGCCACGTGCGTAGGATCACTTCTCCAACGCGACCCATTGCTTGGCTGTCGGAGGCGATGATCGAAAAGGCTCCCATATCGTGTAAGATATCCTCTGCCGCGATAGTTTCGCGCCTGATGCGGCTTTCCGCGAAGGCGATGTCTTCTGGAATAGATTTATCGAGGTGATGGCAGACCATGAGCATATCCAGATGCTCTTCGACCGTATTTCTGGTGAACGGACGTGTCGGATTTGTTGAGGATGGCAGAACAAATTCTTCACCGCAGATTTTGATGATGTCAGGTGCATGACCGCCGCCCGCGCCTTCCGTATGAAATGCGTGGATAGTGCGACCCTTGATTGCTGCAACGGTGTCTTCGACAAAACCGCTTTCATTCAAGGTGTCTGTATGAATCATGACTTGAACATCCAATTCGTCAGCTACCGTCAAGCAACAATCGATGGCTGCGGGTGTGGTTCCCCAGTCTTCATGAAGTTTTAAAGAACAAGCACCCGCGAGAACTTGTTCCGTTAACGCTGCGGGTAACGACGCATTCCCCTTACCGGCAAAAGCAAGGTTCATAGGTAAACCATCTGCCGCCTGTAACATGCGGCCGATATGCCACGGTCCCGGCGTGCAGGTTGTGGCCAGAGTTCCATGGGCCGGGCCAGTTCCTCCACCAAGCATTGTTGTAATACCCGAATGCAACGCATCATCGATTTGCTGCGGGCAAATATAGTGGATGTGGCTGTCAAACCCGCCTGCAGTGAGGATGCGCCCTTCGCCTGCGATGATTTCAGTGCCGGTGCCAATGATGATATCGACGTTTGGCTGTGTGTCAGGGTTTCCAGCCTTACCGATGCCGAAGATACGTCCGTCGCGCAGAGCAACGTCAGCTTTGTATATGCCAGTGTAATCCAGGATCAGAGCGTTTGTGATGACCGTGTCCGGAGCACCTTCGGCGCGGGGGGTTTGAGATTGTCCCATACCATCGCGGATCACCTTGCCACCGCCAAATTTAACTTCTTCACCATAGGTGGTTAGATCACGTTCGACCTCAATGATGATCTCTGTATCCGCGAGGCGTATTTTGTCACCCGTTGTTGGGCCGTACATGCCCGCATAGTCAAAGCGTGAGATTTTAGTTGCCATTTATAGGGTCCCCATGATTTTTGCGTTGAACCCATAAACGCGGCGTGCGCCGGACAAGGGGATCAGATCAACGTTTCGAGATTGTCCTGGCTCAAACCGAATGGCGGTTCCTGCTGCAATATCAAGGCGATATCCACGCGCGTCTTCTCTGGGAAAATCCAGCGCTGGATTTGCTTCGTAAAAATGGAAATGACTGCCAACTTGGATCGGACGATCTCCAGTATTTGCCACAGTCAAGGAGATCGCGCTTCTTCCCGCGTTCAGTTCAATCTCACCGTCCACTGTGAAAATCTCGCCCGGTATCATGTGTTGTCCCGCGCTTTGCACAGAACCAACAGACCGGAAATTGCGATCAAAGCAACGCCAAAGAGGACCGGTTCATAGGACACATGATGCACGTGCGGCAGTGCCTGTGGATGAGCGTGAGCCGAGAATGGCGTGAGAAGGAGAAGGGGCAAATAGTATTTCATCGCAGTTTTCCTTGTTTATCGGATCGGGTTATGGACAGTCACCAGCTTTGTGCCATCTGGAAAAGTTGCTTCGACTTGAACCTCAGGGATCATTTCAGGAACACCCTCCATACAGTCGTCACGGGTAACGATTGTCGCGCCATATTGCATCATGTCTGCAACGCTGCGACCGTCACGAGCACCCTCCACAACTGCATCACATATGAGGGCAATCGCCTCTGGATGGTTGAGCTTTACGCCGCGCGCCACGCGTTTGCGCGCAATTTCGGCGGCCATGGCAATGAGAAGTTTATCCTTCTCTCGAGGACTGAGCTGCATTATAGCCTCCAAGTTTTGGGTAGATCGGTTTGCGTCATCACGTTGATGATCGGGATAAGCATTCGCCGTAGTGCCATACCCTCAGGCGCAATCAAACGAGAGACCAATAGTTGGTCACGAACAAGACTGACCCCGGAAGTGTCATTCAAGTGGGATCGAATTTTTGGCAAGACAGCCTTGGCGAATGGGGAGGAGAATATCACCAAGGCTGTTGCCCGCGCTCCCGCCAGAACAGCGGGAGCATCTAGAATTTCTGTTATGTTACCCCGAAATTGGGTGGCGTCTTGGAATACAAGTGTCCCATCGATTAAAAGGGCAACTCGGTCTGTTAAGTTGCCCGAGATACAGTGTTCGCCCATCGCGAGGCGGCCAAATAGAAGTGGCTCAACAATTAGCGTGCTGGCATCCGAAGACGCATGTACCGTTAGCGAGCGATCAAGATGACCACCATCATAAAATAGGGTTTCTTGTGGCAGCCAATAAAACGTTGATTGGTCTTTGACGGCGATTGTATTTCTGACAGTGCCATTTATTTGAGCGCGCGACCTGTAAATCCGCTCAAATCCCTGCGTGGTTACGCAAAGGCAAGCGCTCTGGTTTGTTTCGAAATATCCTTGAAGTTCGTCCCCACCCGTGATGCCGCCGGATGTGTTGATAAATATTGCCTCTGTGCCGATTTTCTTTCGGGCAAAAAGCGCCTTTGACGCTCCCTTCTGAAAAAGATGCTGTATTTGACCCGTGCCGCCAACGCGTAGATCTATCGCCCCGATTGTACGGGGTTGTTCATCATGAATTTCTACGGCGAGATCTTTCATTTTTCACGTCAAGCTTATGCTGTGCCTCATCAAAGCGAAACGTGATCGGAATTGGATGGCGAGACAAAGTATTTTGGCAGCGGGGAAAAGGAAATGACTAAATTTTAATCTAAATTGGTGAATTTGAGCAATTTATGGGCGAAAAATATATGCTTTTAAAAAGATGATGGTAAAGAGGGTACAAACAAGGCACGTGTCAATCCATTGCGCTAAATGTGGCTGAAACCTGAGGGAGCGCTGTATTGCGTTCAAGGAAATGCATCACCTTTTTACCCCCAAGAACTGGTTCATTATTTTATTAAGACAGAGGCTAAAAATTTTTGCTTTAAAACGTCATTCGGACCAAAGTATATTTTTGTTCATTGGGGATGTGCTGCATCTGAGAGCTCTCTAAAATATCGGATGAAACCATTAAGTCAGCTTAACATTTTAAAATGCGGTGCTGACTTCGGGTGAACATTGAATTGGATGATAAAATCTTTTTTTGACAGGCGCAAAAGATGCATTCTTTTAAAATAATTGCTTTGGCAGTTCAGGGTCTTCGCTGATTTACAAGATTTAAAAGTTGCATCGATCAAGAATTCAAATACAGGGATATTTCAAACCTTAATAGGTCATCGAATTTCTATTAGAATTTCTGCCAATTAAGCGTATTAAGACAATGACTGTGTATTGCAAATTTGGTTTGCATTCCTTGTCACAAGTGGCTGAGCAGAATGGAGGACGCATATGAATTTTTTTACAACAGAGATTGTAAATTTCAAAAACAGGTGTGTTTGGTCCTGGAATGGCTTTGTGCATGTTTGCAAAACTGAGGCCAGTATGCGCCAATGGATTGTTGCAAACATTATTTCAGGTTTCTTTACTTTTGTGGCGCCAATTTCTTACACTGAGCAGGCGATTTTATTAGCAGCGGGCATCCTGATTCTTGCTGCTGAATGTATGAACACCGCAATAGAGCGGGTTGTCGACGATATCAGCCACGAGGTGCGCAGCGCAGCGCAACAAGCTAAGGATGCAGGAAGTGCTGCAGTCGCCATAACAGCGATTGCGGCGGGTGTTACATGGTTGGTGATCTTACTGGGAGTCTACCTTTGAATTTGCAGCGCGCTGCTTTTGACGTATTCTGACGACGTCGATCTACGCAATGCGAAGTGCCTGTTGGTCGCGGAAAAGAACAAGTTTCGGTATCCAAGATGATTGAACTTTCCAGTCAATATGGCTGATTTGGTCACGTATGAATTTTAGCTTTTCTGAAAGATGCAGGCAGGGATTTAATTTATATAGGCGTCGCGTGGTTGTGGCGATGAGAAGGGTTTAAAATACCCATGAAACAAATCGTATTTAGCTTAAGCACACTCTCAGAACAATTAACTGTCAGGTCGTTTTATAATTCCCCTCTTACGTGCCAGAGTTCTGGAAATAGTTCGACTTCAAGCATCCGGCGCAAGTACGAAATTCCCGCTGTCCCCCCAGTTCCGCGTTTGAAACCGATAACACGTTCAACTGTCGTCACATGGTTGAAACGCCATCTGCGAAAGTAATCCTCAAGATCAATAAGCTTTTCAGCCAATTCATAAAGTGTCCAATGTTTATGGATATCCTTGTAAACAATTTTCCAACGCTCCTGAATTTCTGGGAGCGAGGTGTGTGGCGTATTGAGTTGGGGCATTGGCAGATTGGCCTCATGTTTGTCCAAGGTAATAAAAAGATATCGAACGACTTCGTCATAAAAAGAGGGGCGTGCGAGTTCATCGGAAAGCATTTTATAAACAGCTGGAACATGTGAATGCGGTGCCATCATATTTGGATTGCGATTGCCCAAGACGAATTCGATCATTCTATATTGATACGATTGAAAGCCGGATGACTGGCCTAGGTCATCGCGAAATGCTGTATAATCAGCGGGTGTCATAGTCCGTAACACATCCCATTGATTGTTGAGTTGTTCAAATATGCGGGTCACACGCGCGAGCATTTTGAACATCTTGGGCAAATCACCGCATTTTAAAGCTTGCCGCGCAGCGTGCATCTCATGAAGGATAAGTTTCATCCATAATTCGGACGTTTGATGCTGAATTATAAAAAGCATCTCATCATGGGCGGTGCTTTTAGGATTTTGGGATAAAAGAATAGAATTAAGCGTCAGATAGTCTCCGTAAGACATTATATCTTGGAAATTTGTATTTGCGCCGTCTTCTCCGCCATCATGTGCTTTGGACATCAACTGATCTCCCGAAGTTTAAAGCGCTGAATTTTTCCTGTTTCCGTTTTAGGTAGTGTTTCAGCAAAAATAACTGAACGCGGATATTTAAAGGGTGCGATTTGTGCTTTAACGTGATCTTGCAGCAATTTTATCAATGCGTCTGAAGGCGTCTGTCCCTCACTCAACACCACATGGGCTTGAACAATCATTCCGCGCTCTTCGTCCGGCGCACCAATCACAGCGCATTCTGCCACAGCTTCATGTGCCAGAAGTGCGGCTTCAACCTCTGGCCCCGCTATATTGTAACCCGCCGAAATAATCATATCGTCATTTCGGGCGGCAAAGTGAAAATAACCATCTTCGTCTTGGTAAAAAGCGTCTCCGGTAATGTTCCAACCGTTCTGGACATATTCGTCCTGTCGTTCTGCGCGTAGATATCTACACCCTGTCGGACCTCTCACGGCGAGCTTTCCAACTTCTCCGCGTGGCAGCTCTTCTCCGTTCTCAGCGACAACTTTCGCTTGATAGCCCGTCACTGGTTTACCCGTACACGCCGGACGGTGATCCTCGAACCGGTTGGAAATGAAGATGTGCAGCATCTCGGTCGCCCCGATGCCATCAAGCATGGGCTTCCCAGTCTTCCGTCTCCATTCATCATAAACCGGGCCAGGGAGCGTTTCGCCGGCTGAAACCGCGGCGCGCAAGGAAGACAGATCAGCCCCTTCCTCCATTGCGCGCAGCATAGCGCGGTAGGCCGTGGGTGCGGTGAAGCATACGGTTGCTTTGTATGTTTCGATGATTTCAACCATATGGGCAGGTGATGCCGTTTCCAAAAGCGTCGCGGTTGCCCCAAAGCGCAAAGGGAAAATCGCCAGCCCACCGAGGCCGAATGTAAAGGCAAGCGGTGGAGACCCTACAAAGACATCGTCCGGTCGAACATTTAACACCTCTTTTGCGTAACCATCTGCGATCAAAAGAAGGTCCCTGTGGAAGTGCATTGTTGCTTTCGGGTTTCCGGTCGATCCAGAGGTAAAGCCTATCAAGGCCACATCATCTTGCGCGGTCCGTACAGCGTCGAATTGAACCGGTTTTGTAAGCGCTAGGCGGTCCAGTTCGGCATCATGGTTTGCTGTACCATCAAAGCCGCAAACAATTTTAAGGTGCGTACTGTTTTTAGCACAAGCGATCATTTCGTCCATCAGGCGAGTATCACAAAGCGCATGCGTGATCTCAGCTTTTTCAACATATTTCTTTAACTCGGCGGCTCTAAGCATTGGCATCGAATTTACGACTACTGCCCCAGCTTTGGTTGCAGCCAACCAGCAGGCCACCATGGCGGGGTTATTGGCCGACCGGATCAGGATCCGATTTCCAGGCTTCACCCCCAAATCATCCACCAGTACATTGGCCAAACGATTGGTCCAATCCGTCAGTTCCTTATAGGTCCGCCTCCGGCCATTTCCGATCAAAGCCGTGTTATCGCCAAACCCTTTTGCCACCATCGCGTCGGTCAGCTCAAAACCTGCATTCAAGTGATCGGGGTAATCAAAGCCATCAAGAAGCAAAGTCGGCCATTTTTCTGCAGGAGGAAGATTGTCTTTGGAAAATGTATCGCTATGCGCAGATTGTGCCATTCCTAATTCCTTTGTGTATCATTGATGTCCGTACCAATACGGTTTGATGGGGCACTTGAGCCAAGAAAACTCTGAGATTGTGGGGGGAAACCTGTTATGGTTTTGCGAAACTTTTCCCTTGCAAATATCCAAACGGGTCAGGTTTGGCAGAGACACTTGATCAGAGATGTTATGCTTGAATAGGTTTCTTTTACTGCCCATGAGCGGAAGGCCTTCACGGCTTTTAACAGAGAGGTATTTTGGCTGTGATAATAGATACATTTACAGAGCCTCACTCTGAAGGTTTCTGTTAACCTTCAGCCGCAGTGTCGTATTCTGTCTTCGCACCCAAAAATACACCATTTGATTACCAACAGAAGTGTCAAAAACAGCAAACACCTTTTTTAATGTGGAAACAACGATTTTCAGACCTGTGCCGCACCGTTTAAACGCAACGGAGGAATGCCTGTGGCGAAATAATTTTTAAATGATCTTGCAGCCATTCTCGTTGAACGCGGTGTGCCCAAATTCAGTTTATTCTCAAATTTTTGTGAAAAGATGGTACATTTGCCATTTGCAATGGTCCCATCGAACAGGTGACAATTATTTTGAGAAAGAGACTTGAACGGGGAAAAAGAATAAGGTGACCGCCGAAGCATTCTCTGCGTTAAGGCTTTGCCATTTCTCAACCAAAAATATCCAGACCTACCTTTTAAGTCCTGAGATTGATTTCTACGGCGACGGGTTCTTTTTTTATGGTTTCTCTTAAAAGAATTAAGATGCCGCTCGCAACGATCAATCCGATGCCCGCAAAAGATAAGTAATCAGGTACTTCTTCAAAAACCACATATCCTGACACCAGACTGAAGATTAGTAACACATATTCCGTTGGTGCATTCAGGATCGGCGAGCCCATGCGATAGGCGGAAATCAGGCATAGTATACCAGCTGAGCCGATGAATGAAATCAACAAAAGTAAACCAATTATTGGAGCCTGATTAAAAGTCCAAGGTTTCCAAAGCGTGTCAAAAATATAACCTGTTGATGTGCCACTTAAATCTGAATAGCTGAAAATAATGGATGTTATCGCGCCAAACACAAAGCTGCTTAAATATATATGAAAACTCTGTTGATATACGCTGTCTTTGTCGCTTGAAATTTTTGCAAGGATCATGGACAGAGAATAGGTGAAGGCGCAAAAAACCGGCAGCAACATGGGCCACTGCAGATTTTCAAAGCTGGGCTTAACAATCAATAAACTTCCTGAAAATCCAACGACGACAGCGATCATGCGGTATAGACCAACCTGATTTTTCAAAATCACTTTTGCAAAAATTGTCATGAAAAAAGGGCTCATAAAAAATAAGGACGTTGCTTCAGCAAGTTTTATTACTGAAAGGGACATATAAAAGCTTAGAAACCCGGTGAAGAAAAACACCGCCCTCGTAATCGCGATTTTTGGATAAAAAGAGCCAAATCGAACATCTTTTCCTCGGAGCTTTAAAAAAATGATCAAACAGACAGACCCAATAATGCCCCGAACAGCAATAATCTGCAGTAAAGACACCTGATCCGCCAAATATTTTATTGATAAATCTTGGATGCTAAACAGCGCCATTCCAAAAACAATGAGTAAAACGCCCTTCACATTATCGTTCATTTCACTGTTCCGATCGCTGATGGCCCACCTAACGGGCATGCTGTGGATATTTCAGCAAGATTAGCGACCCGGCGGTTGTCGATTTTAGGAAATCTAAACGCGACAGATTTATGGCGGGATTATAATATTTTTTGTGAGCCCCGATAAAAATGAAGATTAAAAACGGACTCGTCGTTATTCCATTTTACAATGCAGCGGACCGTTTGATGCCTCTGGTCGGTTCTTTTAAAATATGCCGTTTGCCCGCTGAAGTTCCCGCACATATTGAGTTATTTGGAAAACGTCTTCTCGTGACAGGCCCTCTATCGCGGGCATGTTGCCAAATTTCCAATGGTGGGATCGTACGCCCATAGCAACGGCCATTTGAAAACTTTGGTCTCCATGGTGACTGGGTTCATATATTTTGTGAACAAGAGGCGGCGCAACGCCCTGCTGCCCAACCGCGTTCTGCCCGTGGCAGGTTGCACAATTCTTATTGAATAGCGCTTCGCCAAGCTTTGCGGTCTCGGATAATTCTTCGGGCATCAGGATATTTACAATTGCAGCATCGGAATGTTTGCCCGCATCTTCCATATGGCCATTTTTTTGACTGCCTGTTGTCAGCCAGACCAGTCCCACTCCAATTACAAAAACAAAGACTAATATAATGTTTCTCATGGGCATCTCGATATAATATGGGGCCGAATCCTGACGGATTAATTGCCACGTTTTTATATCATATACCACGCTGCATGCTTAAGGTGCGATCTTCAATTACCCCCATAAGTTCCCAAAAGTACCTAGAAAATACTCAGCATTCGACTGGAAAATACCATCCGAATTTTAAGAAAAGGCCGAGTGAACCGGCATTTGCGGCAGCATCCGATCGTGACGGCTTTATATTGCTGTTCTCACTGGGGTTACTGACCTGCCATTGGCTGCGATGAGGCTGTTCTGCCTGATGATCAGCGTACTCTCACCCTTAGTGGGATTTTCATATAAACCACCTGTCTCTTTGCGCATGCTCGGTCTGATCGGATTTGAAAGTTATATTTGGTGAGTTGCACCAAACAAAACCTGTTCGTATGAAAGCAATGTGCCAATCACATTAAGCGGAGCTTTGGATGTTAAATTTTGCGGCTAATCTGAGTTTCCTTTTTCCCTCCCATCCTTTTCTAGATCGGTTTTCCGCTTCGGCAGAGGCTGGGTTTAAAGGCTGTGAATACCTGTTCCCCTATCAATTTGACGCTAAGGAGATCGCAACACAGTTGCATGCATGTGGACTGACACAAGTGCTGTTTAATATTTTCCCCGGGGATTGGGAGGCCGGCGAACGGGGGTTGGCGTCACTACCTGGGCGGGAGGCAGAATTTGCATCCTCTGTTGATTTGGCTGTCCGGTATGCCGAGGCGCTGGGGTGCAAAAGGCTTCACGTTATGGCGGGATGCGCGGATGCGGATGACCCAAGATGCAAGGATGTTTTTTTAAGCAATATCGATTTTGCAGCAAAGCGGTGCCTGAATGCGGGTATCACAGCATTGATCGAACCGATCAACCCGATAGATATGCCGGGTTACTATTTAACCGATTTGGATCAGGCGCTGGAGATCATAAATACTGTAGGAGCGCCAAACCTGAAGCTTCAATTTGATTGTTATCATCGGGCGATGGTTGGTAAGGACGTTATAGGCGGTCTGGAACGGTCAATCGACCATTTAGGACATGTGCAGATTGCTGGGGTGCCGGGACGTAATGAACCAAGCAGCGGCACGCTTGCCTATGATCCGATATTCCAAAAACTTGTCGACCTGAACTACGATGGGTGGGTAGGTTGCGAATATCGCCCAGCTGGCAAAACACGCGACGGTCTTGGATGGATTGAGCCGTGGATCAACTGAGCAGTGAATTTTTCTTTAGGACGGCGGATCTGTTGATTTGGTGTTCTCACTACGGCGTGCGGGCTAGCCCCGATTTGACCCGCCTGAGTGGAATGGAACTCTCTAAGCCGGCAACGAATGAAAGCTTGGTCAATTTGCTGGTTAAGAACCGTTCAAACTCTCCCATATCCCGCGTTGCAATCCTGAGCAGGTAATCCCGATTTCCCGTCATCAGCCAGCAGTCCACGACTTCAGGCATCAGGCGTACAGCTTTTTCAAAATTTGCCAAAGCGTCATCAATTTGACGATCTAATTTGACCGACACAAAGACCGATATGCCAAAGCCCAAACGCGCTTCATCAATAAGTGCTGCATACCCTTTGATGTAGCCGTCGTTCTCCAGACGGTTTAAACGCCGTGCGACCGGTGATGGGCTCAGCCCTACTCGGTCGCTTAAATTTTGCACTGTCATACGTCCATCTTCTGCAAGTGCGCGCAGTATTTGAACGTCAAACGGATCAATTGTAGTGGATTCCATCAAAGTAACTCCAACTCTTAACGGATTATATCAAAAATATTCCAATTATTGCAACGATTAGCAAGAAAAGGGCGCGGCCTGCAGTCTATAAAGTAAGGAGATAAAGGAAAAATCGGATCGGTTAATGTCACACCTCAAAACCATTGAACAACGCCTTTTGTGGTTATCTCATTGGATGATTCATCATGCCAATCATCTGCGGGTAAAGGAAGACGCGATTAAAGTTGGCGGGCACCAAGCCAGCTCTGCCTCTATGGTGTCGATCATGACGGCACTTTATTTTTCCGCCCTGCGACCAGAGGATCGGGTTGCGGTCAAACCGCACGCCTCGCCGGTATTTCATGCAATGCAATATTTAATGGGCAACCTGTCACGAGAAAAAATGGAGAATTTTCGTGGCTATGGCGGCGTGCAGTCTTATCCAAGCCGAACAAAGGATGTGGATGATGTAGACTTTTCGACTGGTTCGGTCGGACTTGGCGTGGCTATGACTTCTTTTGCGTCAATTATTCAGGATTTTGTAAAATCTAAAAACTGGGGTGCAGATGCGCCAACAGGGCGGATGGTGGCCCTTGTGGGGGATGCAGAGCTGGATGAGGGAAATATTTACGAAGCGCTTCAGGAGGGGTGGAAAAACGATCTGCGTAATACTTGGTGGATTATTGATTACAATCGCCAATCGCTTGACGGCATAGTGCATGAAGATTTGTTTGAACGGATCGAAAAGATATTTGACGCCTTTGGTTGGGAGTTAGTGAAGATCAAATATGGCGAACAGCAAAGGGCGGCCTTTGCCGAACCAGGTGGCGATAAATTGCGAGAATGGATCGATGCCTGTCCCAATCAGGAGTATGCGGCACTGACATTTATGAGCGGTTCGCTGTGGCGCAAACGCCTGATGGATGATTTGGGGGATCAGGGCGATGTATCCGCATTGATAGAGCGGCGCAGTGACGAAGAACTTTCGTCTCTTATGGAAAATCTGGGCGGGAATTGTGTGAATACAATGGCCCAAACGTTCCGTCGCGTCACTCATGATCGCACGACCTGTTTTCTGGCCTACACCATTAAGGGATGGGGAACGCCCCTTGCGGGACACAAAGACAACCACGGCGGATTGATGAACAAAACGCAATTTGTAAGCTGGCAAAAGCTCATGGGTGTTGCAGAAGGTGATGAATGGAATCCGATGGCGGGTGTCGCGGACAAAGCTGGTTTACAAGAATTTCTCTCCCAAGTCGCGTTTTTCGCAGCAGGGCCAAGGAGATACCAAGACAAAAAGATTCCGGTCCCACAGATTACCTTGGGTGTGACGGGTGACATGTCAACGCAATCGGCCTTTGGCAAAATACTGGATGACCTGTCAAAAGGCACCAGTGCTTTGGCTGACCGGATTGTAACAGCTTCACCTGATGTGACGGGGACCACAAATCTTGGTCCTTGGGTCAACCGGCGCAAGCTTTTTGCGCGCACTGTGAAATCTGATGCATTTGTGGAGCATCACATTCCGTCCACCGCAAAGTGGGAGTTTGCCCCGGAGGGACAACATATTGAACTTGGCATCGCAGAGATGAATTTAATGCTTCTTTTGGGGGCAGCAGGGCTGAGCCATAGTCTCTGGGGGAAACGGCTCATTCCTATTGGAACAGTCTATGATCCATTCGTTGCAAGGGGGTTGGATGCGCTGAACTATGCGTGCTATCAGGATGCCCGTTTCATCTTGGTAGGCACACCTTCTGGTATCACACTTGCACCGGAAGGGGGGGCACATCAGTCGATTGGCACGCCATTGATTGGCTTGGCCCAAGATGGGCTTGCCGCATTCGAACCCGCATTCGCAGATGAATTGGAGGTAATTATGGAGTGGAGTTTTGATTACTTGCAACGAGATGGCGAAGGCAATCCCGACGAACGCACATGGTTGCGCGATGAAACGGGTGGTTCGGTTTATTTGCGGCTTTCGACCAATCCGATTGAACAGCCCGGTCAACGTCGGGATGATGCTTTTCGGCAAGGGGCAATTGATGGAGGATATTGGTTGCGTAAACCCGGTCCTAATTGTGACCTTGTCATAGCCTACCAAGGAGCCATTGCACCAGAAGCGATCAAAGCGGCTGGAATTGCAGGTGAAGCGCATCGCGATATTGGTGTTTTAGCTGTTACTTCTGCCGATCGTTTGAACGCGGGATGGAGCGCGGCCCAAAGGATGCGATTGCGCGGTAATACTTCCGCTTGTTCCCATATCGAAACGCTTTTATCTGATCTTCCAGCACATGCAAAAATCATAACCGTCATAGACGGGCACCCCGCCACTTTGTCTTGGATTGGTTCAGTTTTGGGGCATCAAACGATCCCTCTAGGAGTTGAACATTTTGGTCAGACAGGAACGATAAGAGACCTTTACCGCCATTTTGGCATTGATGCTGAATCCATCGTACAAAAAATTGATATGTTTAACGTGTCTTACCCCCGTGCGATCGCAGCAAAAAGGGTATTCGCTTAAAGAAAGACTGTTGTTTTTTAACTTGTTTTCTCTGCTACCTGATACTTTGGAAAAGTTATAGTATGGTCAAAACAGGACCGCGTAATACCGTATCTTTAAGGAAGTAGAGGTCTTATGCAAAGTCGTGAGATCGACAGAGTGAGAGAGATGAAAAAGATTACCTGTAAAGAATTGGGAGGAGCCTGCGAACAGGCCTTTTTAGGTGACAGCTTTGCGGATGTTGCACGCCAAAGCCGACAACACGCGATGGAAATGTTTGCAAAAAACGATACACATCATTTAAAAGCCGCAGAAAGGATGAAGACGCTTATCGCCTCCCCCATGGCGATGGAGGAATGGATGAGCGAAAGAGAGATATATTTCAATAATTTGCCGGATGTGAGCTGAATTTTGGGAATGTCTCTATTTCATTGTTTTGTCGCGTGCCGTGAGCAACACGCAAAAAGAGGGTAAAGTTACTCTGGATTGGCAAAACGCAAAAAGCTATGAGGGATTACGGCATTTTCCGGCAAAGCTTTCAAATTGGGATAACAGCCATGACATTTTCTGATTTAGAAAAGGATATGCGCTCCTGGCGCCGCCATCTTCACCAGAACCCCGAATTTGGTTTTGAAGAAACAAAGACTGCCGATTTCGTTGTGGAAAAACTAAGCGATTTTGGGATTAAGAATGTTCAGACATCGATCGGCACGACCGGAGTTGTGGCGACCCTGAAATTGGGGCAGGCAAAAAAGCAGATTGCTTTGCGCGCTGATATGGATTGTTTGCGCATTCACGAGACCACTAATTTGCCATATGCCTCCCAAAGCCCGGGTCTCATGCACGCCTGTGGACATGATGGGCATACTACAATGCTGCTTGGGGCGGCTGCCGTGCTTGCCAAAGAGGGCGGTTTTGACGGCACAGTTCATTTTGTATTTCAACCTGCCGAGGAATGGGGGCAAGGGATGAATGCGATGATCCGCGATGGGTTTGGAAGCAAGATATTGTTTGACGAAATTTATGGGCTGCACAATCGGCCGGGCCTGCCTGTGGGATCCTTTGAAATTTGTCCGGGGCCTTTTATGGGGGCAGAGGACGGATTTCGGATAAAAGTGCGTGGTCGCGGCGGTCATGCATCACGCCCGCAGGATTGCAGGGATGCAATTGTCTGTGCTTGTTCTATTGTAAATGAACTACAGAACATTGTGGCACGTTCAGTTGATCCGGCAAAGCTTGCAGTTGTTTCGGTCACGTCCATTTCAGGAGACAATGTGAAAAACGCGATTTCAAGCGAAGCTGTGATTGAAGGCGATTGTCGTCACTTTGACGATACCGTCAGTCAAACCATAGAGGCAGCTATGCGCCGCATCGCTCAGGGCGTGGCCATGGCGCATGGCTGTGAAGCTGACGTAGATTATGAACGTGTTTTTGTCCCTCTGGTCAATGACGTATCAGCGACAAAATACTGTTTGGACGCAGCAAAAGAAGTCTTTGACCCTGCCTCAATTAATGACAATGCGGCCAGAATGGGGGCCTCTGAAGATTTTGCCAGAGCGCTCAGCTTGGCGCCTGGAGCATTTGCCAATATTGGAAACGGTGACAGTGCGCCCCTCCATAATAGCGCCTATGATTTTAACGATGATGCGTTGGTTTATGGCATGCGTTGGTTTGTTGAATTGGTGCGTCAACGTCTTCCTGTTATTAATGTCGCCAACTGAAAAACTGATCGTGCTAAACCGGAATAAACCCGAATATTGTGTCTACACATATGCGATTAAATTGAGCTTTCTGGTGTGGGTTTAATGTGATTTTTTGTCAATGTGCCTATGGTATTGGGGCTGCATAGAAACGCGCCTTAGCAGAGGCTAGTAAATGTATCTAATCAGTCAGGTGAATTTCTTTTACCGTCAAAGTTTCATCATCTAGATTTTGTTTAATGACGTAGAATTTGTCATAGTGTAGCGGTACATTGTAATTTTAATTAATATATTCTTGCGTGGCCCAGTGCGAAATTGCTTCGCCTTTTGAATAACTGGCGGGAGAGATGACATACCAATCAAAATGAAATTATTTTCCAAATCAATTCGTCCTGACCCAAGTTTGGCGCTTATGTTACGGTGCACTGGAAAATTGCTGGTCCGCGCTCATCGCAATATTGCAAAGCGGTTTTCCATACTTGGAACAAATGCCTCAACTGCACAGCTCGCAATTACGCTGGGTTCACCAAATCCGCGGGGATCAACATTCTGACCGCCAAAAACAACCTTTACATTAGGTTTTCCGCGCGGGACAGCTTCCGTAATTTGTTTGATATCTACTCTAGAAGGGTCCTGAACCCC
>Ga0129342_1000059_pt1 | contig 35117 bp, 35 predicted proteins | sample CPBDNA_5_FD_94426 | JGI IMG/M metagenome (GOLD analysis project Ga0129342, IMG submission 94426) | Freshwater to marine salinity gradient microbial communities from Chesapeake Bay, USA - CPBay_Sum_15_0.2_DNA | ecosystem: Environmental > Aquatic > Marine > Coastal | place: USA: Chesapeake Bay...
ATTGTTGAGAGACATGCATATTCAAGATTGCATGATGAGACCATAGATTTTACCTTTATGGTTACTCAAGATAGTAACTACATGCAGATTAGATTTTTTGATTACTGGATGAAGTATATTGTTGGGGAAGAAGGAAAGACTGACAAACAGTTATCTTCTCGAACATTTGTTAATGAATTAAAATATCCTAAGGATTATCAATCAGATTCTTTGAAGATTGTAAAATTTGAGAGAGATTTGGGATCTGGAAAAAGTAAATCAACAAATTTATTGGTTTATAACTTCATGCAAGCGTTCCCAAAAGCAGTTAATACGATTCCAGTTACATATGAAGCATCTCAGGTGCTAAAATGTACAGTATCATTTACTTACTCTAGATATTTTATATCAGAGATTGAGACTCAAAATGACGGTGCATATACAGATCCCTCTCAAAATAATTCTGCATCTCCAGGTAATCCAGATGTTCCTTCTGGATCGTCATCTTTTAACAGCAGTTTAAATTTTGGTGATCTTTATAACAATAAAAGTCTATTTAATAACAATAATTATGGACTTGGATTCTCATCATTATTCTAATAATTGAGTCTAAATAAAGTACCTGAATTTTTCATAAGGATTTTTTCATGCCATTACCTACTATATCAACTCCAACATATGACCTTGAATTGCCATCTACAGGACAATCAATTCAATATAGACCATTTTTAGTTAGAGAAGAGAAACTGCTCGTTCTTGCACTGGAAAGTGAAGATACTAAACAGATAACAACCTCTATTAAGACTGTAATTAAAAATTGCATTTTAACAAAAGGTGTAAGGGTTGAAGATCTTCCCACTTTTGATATTGAATATTTGTTTTTAAATATTCGTGGTAAGTCTGTCGGTGAGGACTTGGAAGTTAACATCCTTTGCCCAGATGATGAACAAACTTATGTTCCTACAACCATTAACATTGACGATATTAAGGTATTAAAAAATCCTGATCACGATAGGCAAATTAAAATAGATGATTCTATTGCGATGGAGATGAAGTATCCATCACTGGATCAATTTATTAAGAGCAATTTTGATTTTGCTTCTACCAATAATGTTGAACAGTCCTTTGATTTGATTGCTTCTTGTATCGATCAAATTTTTACTGAAGAAGAGTCTTGGGCAGCAAAAGATGTTCCCAAAAAAGAAATCAATGACTTTTTAGAGCAGATGAATTCATCTCAATTTAAAAAGATTGAGAAGTTTTTTGAGACAATGCCCAAACTCTCACATGAGATTAAGATTAAAAATCCAAATACTGGAGTTGAGAGCACCGTTGTGCTGGAGGGACTGTCAAGTTTTTTCGCATAGCACTCTCTCACATGGATCTGGAGAATTATTATAAATTAAATTTTGCCCTGTTACAGTACCATAAATACTCATTAACTGAGGTTGAAAATTTGATACCATGGGAGCGGGAAGTTTATGTTGCATTATTGAAGGCTCATTTGGAAGAAGAGAAACTCAAGGCGCAACAGCAATCTAATAGCTAATGGCGAATATTCCAAACTACATATCAGAGATAATACCGTATTCCAGAGTCTTAAAAAGGAAGAACGGATTTAGAGCGTCTATAGGTGGATACATTGCACGCTCTAAATTTCTGATTGCTAATGAGTTTGGAGTAGATCCAGATAAAGTACACGATATATTTTTAAAAGCATGGGATAAGTCGGAGAAGGACTACCCTTCTCCTTCTATTATATTCCCACAAACATCAAAGGAAGCAGATTTATATAATAACTACGTTTTATACATTTGGAAGTATTACGTAGAGGATAAGAGTAAACCAAAACCACCACCAAAGGAACCAAAATTACCAAATGTAAAACAACCTAAGGTTGAGGAACCAGAGGAAGAGGACACTGGAGAATTTCAGGGATATAATGATCCAGAAGATCCACCAATGGCGTGGTCGGAACCAACTACAAAACCAAAACAACCTCCAGGCGCAATTGTGCCAAAAATGTATGAGGGTGTTGGTGGACAAGATCTTGTAGATGAAGAGATTGATGAAAGAATATTAAAACTTCTTGGATTAGAAGATGTATTTGATATTGATTATGATACTTATATCTCTCTGCTAAAGGGGTGGGCAATAGAAGCAAGGATGACAAAACCTTCTGTCTCTTCAGAAGAATCCGATTTAGTACTTGAAGAATATAAGAGAGTAAGGCGTAAAGTTGGTCGATTTAAGATCAACAAAAAGCGGGAACAGAGAGGTGGCGTTCCACCGTTGCAAGGTGCTAAAAACTTTGTTACTGGCGCAACAGAACCACCACAGAAGTTACTTCCACCAGCAGGACCACAAAGACCTAAAAGAAAAGCAACTCTTGAAGAGAATGTTGCTGCAATTAGAAAGAGTGTAGAGTCTATCCTCAAGATTATGGAGGATCAATTCTCCATACTCAGAAGACAGGCGGAGTTAGATCGAAGATCTAGGGAAAAATCAAAGAGATCTGATAGAGAGAATAAGTTAGAAGGTGCTGTCAAGAAGACTATGGCTCTTGCTAAAAGAGTTTTGGCACCAGCATTAAGTTTGCTTGATAGAATCATACAATTTATCACAACTGTTTTACTTGGTAGAGCATTGGTTAAATTGATGGATTGGCTTGCTGATGGAAACAATCAGAAAAAGTTGCAATCTTTATTGAGATTTATTGGAGATTGGTGGCCAACTATACTCGCAGCATGGGTTATATTTGCAACTCCTCTTGGAAAACTTATTAGAACAGTTTTAGGTGGAATTGTAAAGATGACCATGTTTATGGTCAAGAAGGGTATTCCCAAACTACTTGGTATTATTAGAAATAATCCAAAAGCTGCTCTCGCAACAGCAATTGTAGGGGCTGCTGCCACTGGACTGGTGATGCAGTCTCAGTCAAAGTCAAATGATCCAGACGCAAAAGAGGGGCAGACACAATTAGATGATACTAGAAAATTTGGAGGAACTACTGGAGATCCAGTAGGAGTTTTGGGTGAAATGCGTGGTGGTGGAGTTGTTCCCAAAGGAAGACTTGCTGGATATAGTAGAGGTGGCAAGATGCTTCCTTCTAGAAGAACACAGAATAGTAATGGCGGCAAAATTAATGGATCAACTGGTAGAAGAATCAGGGGTGCTGGAAAAGATACCCAGTTAGTTGCAGCGCAACCTGGAGAAGTTGTCATCTCTAAAAAAGCAGTTGATAAGTTTGGAGCACCCTTCTTCTTGAATTTGAATAAGATGGGCGGTGGTACTAATATTCCATCCTATTCTAAATTCTCTGATATTCAGTTTGCTCAAGGTGGCGGACAAATTGGTATTACTGTCGATGACGGACTTGAAAGATTAAGTCTTCGTGAATTGTATGCCATGTTAGATCCAACTGAACCTGCTGCAAAAAGACCACATGTATTCAGAGCAGCAAAAGAAGCAAGAGAAAGATATGCAAGTGCTACAAGAGAAGAGAGAGATAGGCAGGTTGCTATAGCGACAATTCGTGCTAAGAGAATGCCAGAACCAAGTTCCTCTGGTTCTTCCACTTCAACTGCTGGCAGAAGTGGTGCATCAGCAGCAAATAAAATAGTCTCTAAACCCACATTCATATCCAATTCTCCTGCTCAGACTGTCAATAAAACAGATGATACTGAACAGGGAGGAGAGATTACTGCTAAGAATATAGTCTCTGGTTCTGGTTCATCTGCTCCATTTAGTGGAGTTCTTCCAAAGTCTCCTGAGGATAAATCATCAAGCACATCAGTAAAACCCGCAGCAACTATTGCTAAGGGATCTGTCAAACCACTGGAAGCCCCCGCTCCACCAGAACCCACCATGAATGTGACTACTATATCAACTGCTGCCCAACAAAAAGCATTGGGAACTGGTGCTCAACCATCTGGTAGTAGAGAGCATGATACTGGATTTGATGTGTTTATACAGACCGAATCCAGAATGATGATGTTGGCGATATATGGAATAACGGGGGTAGCATAAGATGGCAATAGATCCCAAAAAACTTCTACCAACTTCTGGTGGGGAATTAACATATCTTGCAGTTCCCAAACAAATATCTTTACCAACAGCAAAGATCATTCCATCATCAAATAAAAAGGGTGTTCTTGGGGTTGTTAACCTTGTTGATGAGGAAGACGATCAGACAACTGATGGTGTCAGTGATACTGTAAAAGATGATGTTGCGGCAATTAGAGAGACTACTGTAAAGATACAAAAAATTGTCAAAAAGAGTATTAGGTTAAATCTAGCAAAAATTAGAACTGATAAAAGAGAACAAGAAAATCTAAGAAGAAAGAGGCGAGAAGACGATAGCGAAAAACCAAAAGAGAAGAAGTCTGGACCTGGATTGTCAATACCTCTTCCAAAAATATCCATGTTTGAGAGGTTAAAGAACTTTCTTGGATCTGTGTTTGTGGGATGGTTGGGAGTTAGGTTATTAAAGTTTATTCCACAAATGATGCAATTCATTGAATGGATAAAACCAATTGCTTCTTTTATTGGCGATTTTGTATCTGGATTGCTTGATAAGTTAGTTACTTTTATTGATATTGGTTATACCACGGTAGACAAAATAGAGGGGACGATAGAAAATTTATTTGGTGATGATGGTAAGGAAAAGTTCAAGCAATTCCAAAGCACATTTACCAAATTTATGAATTTTGCAATGATTGCAGCGATGTTGGGTGCTGCAGTCAATAATGATCTTGGTAGAAATAGTCCATTCAGGGGTCCTCAAAGGGTTGGATTTGATAGATCTGGTAGAAGAGTAGGAACAAGAGCGCAACAAAGATATCGCCAAAGATTTGGTGATAGAAGATTTACTGAAAGATTTGGTCGTCAAAATACCAGAAGATTAGATAGAATTGCGGGAAAAGTTCCCAGAGGAGCAGCAGACCCACTTGCTGGGATGGTACAAAAGGGTGTTACTAAGGTTGCTGGTAAGACCGCTGGTAAGATTGCTGGTAAGATTCCAATTGTTGGTCCTCTGATTGATTTTGGAATTAGAGCATTTGTTTTTAAAGAACCACTTGGAAAAGCAGCAGCAGGTGCTGTTGGTGCTGGTGTTGGTCAGGCACTTGGAACATGGTTAGGTGGAGTTGTTGGTGGACTTGCTGGATCTGTTGTACCAATTGTTGGTAATATTCTTGGTGCTGCAGGTGGTGCTACATTAGGTGGACTGATTGGTGGTGTTATTGGTGATCAGATTGGTGTCAGTTTGTATAATGTTGTTGCTGGCAAGGAAGATAGTTCTGCTGCTGAAGATCTTGAGAAAAAAGCAACTGGAGGAACAGTTGGAGAAGAGGAATCTGAGAGACAAAAAAAAGAGCAGGATGCTCTACGCGAGAAGATAAGAAAAGCAAATGCTTCAAGAGTCAACATGAAACAAGATGACTCTCATTTAAAAAAACCAAAACAAAATCCAAAAAAAGGAAATATATTCCAGATGCTTTTTGGTCGTGGGGGTCAGTCTCAATCTCAAGGTGATGATAGTGGTGGAATATTTGGAAGTATAAGAAAAGCAGTCAGGAATTTGAAGAGAACTAACAGTTCTCTTATCAGTAAGATAATGGCGATGGGTATCGACTTACTTGGTGGTAAAAAACCAGATAAGAGAGCGATACGACAAATTGCTAAGAGTTTGACAAACTTCTTTGATGCTGCTATACCAGCACCAATCTTTATGCTCAAATCTCTTCTTCAGAAGTTGGCAACTGGTGGTATGGTCATTGAGACTCCACTTGAGAGTCAAAGAAAGATGATGGAGTTGAGCAAACAAATTGAGAGAAGCTTCCTAAAGGATGTAAACAGAGATACTTCACTTGCAACTTCAACATTAAATAAAGCTCAACCAACTCAGTCAGCACTTCCTGGTGTTCCTCGTCGTCCTGGTGGTGCCAATCTCCCTGGAGGATCTAATGCTCTTCCTACTGCTGCTGGAGCAACTATGGCAGCGACTGCTAAAGTAACTGGTGTCAGTGGAACATCAGGAAGTGTTGCTTATGCTGGAAGAGAACAGGCGAGATTATCTGTATCCTATAGTCCATTTGCCGCTGGGTCTGGTGCTGTGATTACATCTGGTAAAGGATATAGAAGAGAGACTAATACTAATCATAAAGGATATGATGTTGGCGCTGCAACAGGAACACCAATGTATGCATATCTTGACGGCGAGGTCACGCATACAAATACTGTATTAGGTGGTCCAAAAGATGGAAGTTATGGATATTGGATTGTCTGGAAAGATTCTACTCATGGTGCATACCACTTCTTTGGACATTTAAATAGACCGCCAGCACTGAATGTTGGTGCTAAATTCAAAGCAGGTGCTTTACTTGCTGAAGTTGGTGGTTCTGGTGCTGGAAGAATGAATAAGTATCCCCCACACTTACACTGGGAGATATCAAACAGTGCTCCAGCAGCAAATGGACAATTTAGTTCTTATGTAGATCCTGGACAGTGGGTTAATACTCATGGCAAATCCAAAGCTCCTGCAAAAGTAGCATCTGGACCGAAAAAATTAGATCCAGGAGCAGTGTCTTCAAAAGCATCTTATGAGAAAAATGAACAGACCATAGCATTAGTTGAGAAGACAAGAGTTGTTAGAACAAATGGAAGTGTAAATACCAGTGGGCGTTCAGTTCCATCTGTTCTTGAGAATCAGCAAACAATATCTGCTACAGCTGCTTGATTAAATAGTTACTAAAGGAAATAAAATATGGGAACACCACTACAGTACACAGAGGCGGGAACTATCTCAAAATTAGAGGTATTCTCTAAGAAAGTGAATGGATCGAAGGATTTGTCCGCAGGTGTTGTTGTATGTGATTATTTTGAGAGTATCCTTGACAATACTATAAGATTCTCCATTGTTATTGTTGACACTGGTTCTGAACAGGGAGGAGGAGAATCTACATCGTCAGCTATACATTCTTTAAAATTATCTGGATCCGAAAAGGTTCATTTGACTATTAGTGATGCGTATGGAACCAAATTAAAATTTGAAGGACCAGATAATGCTCTTTATATACATGAAATACGTAATATTATATCTTCCTCAGAGACAACAATATACACATTAGAATTAGTATCTTTAGAGTTTATTGCTAATGACTTTTTAGCATGTGAGGTCTATCGGAGATATGATGGAAAGATAAGCGATTCTGCGTCATCAATTTTAAATGATATTCTCAAAACTAAAAAGAATGTTATTCTTGATGAGACTGCTAACAAGTATAACTTTATTGGAGAAGGTAAGAAACCTTTTAGACTTTTAGCGGAAATTGCTACAAAGGGTGTTCCTGCATCAGCATCTAATACTGCAGGATATTTGATATATGAGACTTATGCTGGTTTTAACTTTAGATCAATAGACTCATTATTCAATGAGAAAACATACAAATCTTTTATTTACAACAGTACAGTTTTGTTGCCAAAAGGATACGATGGAAAAATAATAGAATATGATGGTGATAATGCAATTAATGTTGGTAAAAATTTACAGTCTGGTGCATATGGTGCAAAATTAGAGACAATAGATACTTTTACTCATGTTTACACAAAAAGTCAAGAAATTGATACTGAAGAGCAGAAAGTTCATGGTGGAAAAGAAGCACCAAAGTTAGCAGAAGATTTTTCTAGTTACGGATCTACTGCATCAAGAAGATTTTGTAAAATTAACTCTGTTGGTGAGTTACCAGAGGGGTCTGTTAGTGAACAATTAGAAAAAGCAACAGAACCGAATTTAAAATTAGAAGATGTCATAGTTCAAGCGGCTATGACTTACAATAAATTATTCACTCTTCAGATTACTGTTGTTGTTCCAGGTGATTATGGTATTAGAGCGGGTGCATTAGTGCATTGTGATTTTCCAGAACAAAGTTCTAAAGATCAAACAGAGATCGATAAAGAGATGAGTGGAGTATACTTGGTTTCTGATGTATGTACTCACTTGACAGCAAAAACTACTTTGACTAAAATGCGTTTAGTGAGAGATTCGCATGGAAGAACTGCAAATACAACATCCTCTTCATCTTCAGATTCTAGTGGAACTGACACAGATACTTTAAATTCAACTAATACAAATTCCACTAGAGTTGATGATGGAAAAACTGTAGATCGTACATCTAGCACATCTAATCCAAATTATGGAACAGATATAAGAAATAGAGATGTTAATGCTAGAGGTTCATTCGATCCTCGTTATGATAGGAGATGATACAAATCTCTTCTGAATTGATCATAAATAACCAATAACACCATTAAAAAAATGGAAAACATCGAACAACATATTGAGGCAGATAAAAAGATCCTTGACGATCCTCAGACATCACCTCAAGCTCGCAGACATACAGAACAAGAACTGGCAGATTTGGAAGCATACGCAGAGCGTCATCCAGAAGATCATCATGATCCAACACCACTTGAATTGTACTGCGACACTCACCCCGACGCTGCAGAGTGCAGAATTTACGAAGACTGATAGATGGCAAAAACTTCTGGTTATTACAACCCGTTATTTGACACTGGAATGCCTACCAATTATTGGGAAGGCATTGTTGCGCCAAGAGATGTTTGGGAGCGTGATGAAGAACTGGTTAATGATCGAAGTGAATTAAAAAATTGGGGATATCGGGTAAAAGTAAGAATAGAGGGAGTTCACCCTGCTGATAAGAATGTACTTCCCGATGATCAATTGCCTTGGATCAGAATTAATGGATCTACGGCGGGAAGTGGTCACAAAAGAACGGGTCTTTCTATTGGGGTTACTCAGGGATCCAGAGTTTGGGGTATTTGGGGTAATCTAGCAAAAAAAGAAGATCCAATTCATATTGGAGTTATTCCAAATAATGATCAATTACTACTTCCCAAAACCCAACCAGCAAATAATGGATTCTTACCATTCAGTGGATATTTGGATACTGATTTAGTTTCTAGTTATTCAATTCATCCCAATAAAGGAAATCCATTAGAAGCATATTTTCAACCAAATACATTATCTTTATCTGATATTGGTATAGATAAGGATGGAAAGATTAAATTCCCATTACAATCTCCTCAAGATTGTGAGAAGGTTCCTTTAACAGGAATCTCCAAACAATTGCAAGAATTTATTCAGAAAGTTGAGCAAGCTCAGGAGCAGTTAGATACATGGGAAGCAGCTGCTGATAAGTGGATTGCTGATAAACAGAAGTGGATTAGTGATAAAGCGGCAAAAGCACAAGAGTTTATTTCTACTGGGTTGAAATGGATATTTAAAGAAATAAGAAAGTTTGTAGAAGAGGAGATTAATAAACAAGTTAAAAAATTAGTAGAACTTGTAAATCCTCCAGACAGAGATAAAGTAAAAGAAGCAAATGATGGAGTTATTGAACTTATTGTTTGTTTATTTAATAAGTTAATTTCTAATTTGGGAGCACTAGTTGGAAGCTTCTTAACTGAGATGTTGGATCGTTATATTAACGTCCCTGCATGTGCAGTTGAAAACTTCTTAGGAAGTTTATTGGGCAATCTTTTGGGAGCATTGACTGGTGCTATTGATAGTATTATTGGTTCTTTAAGTGGATTACTTGGAGGAGCATTTAGTCTTGCTGGAAGTATACTTGACTTTTTATCTGCTCTTGCTGGATTCTTTTCTTGTGATGATGATCAAGAGTGCCCAGAGACTAAAGAATGGAGTATTTTTGATGGAGCAAAGCCACCAGTTACTTTAGATTTTGATTCTATTATTAATAGTGCGAAGAGTATAGCAGAAAATGCTACTGGTCTTATTGATATTAATAACATTGCAAACCTTGACTTTAGTGATCTGATTGATAGTGCTATAAGTGCGGCAAATAGTTGCAATATTGGTCCAGTTTTTTGTGGTCCACCATCAGTAACATTCTGGGGTGCTGGTGGATCTGGTGCAACTGGCAATGTTATTGTTAGTGCTGCTGGAGATATATTGGGTGTAGATTTAATTGCGTCGGGACTTGGATACACTAAGGCACCATTTGTTGACATTAGTGATAATTGTGGGCAGGGTTCTGGAGTCAATGCAACCGCCATCGTAGAACCAGATGGAGGAACTACTTCAACGGGAGAACCTACATATAGAGTTGTTCAAGTTGTAATTAATGATCCTGGAGGTGGATATTTAGCAAGACCTAATGGAGACCTTGGTGGTGATGGTCGTGTTTGGGCACCAGCAGATTGGACGGTTGTTAGAAGAAATGATGGAAGATGGAATAGATATCCTCCCGAAACTCCAATTGAAACAATAGATCCACAACCTGGAGATGAAGTTCTTCTTCCAGAAGACAGAGTTGTCTCTGAGGGTGGTATTCCTATAACACCAGGAATTTACCCTGGTGGTCAAGGTGGTGGAATTAACGATTTGGGAATTGGTGATGATTTTAATGATAGACTTGCCAGACTCAGAGGAACAACCACAATTCCTGGAACTGGTAATAATGGAGCTACAGATATTAATGCATTCCCAACATTAGATATTGGTAGTTATCCTATAATTCTTTATCTTTGTGATCTTAAGATTACAAATGCAGGAATAAATTATTCATCTGATGATGAAATTGTTATTGAACCAAGTAATGGTGCAGAAGTTATTGCCAACTTTGGACCTTTTGGTGTATTGGACTCTGTTAGAATCGTTAAGACTGGTAAAGGTTGGGTGGAGAGACCAGAAATTTATGTCAAATCCGAGACAGGTTACAATGCTAGGTTGACACCAGTGTTCTGTGTTGATAGAATTGGTGATGATATTGATGGAAATCTTCCAGACGATCCATTATTCGCTGGAGTTATATCAATTGTCAATTGTGTTGGTAAAATTATTCCAGACGAACATAATGGTTTTATAAATGGAAGACCATACTATGGACCAGTTCATGTCTACAGAGGTAAAAAAATGATGGGGCAAACTCATACAAATAGGGATCATCCTGTTGTTTGGGATAGTGTTGCCTTAAGCCTTAAGAATTATGATGAAAGATTTAGATGGGTTGGGCAAAGTTTGGTAAAAGTTGTTGAGAGAGTAACTAATCCTGTCTCAGGAAATTCATCCAATATCGGATATTAAAGATGGGAAAACCTAGAATTCATAACCCAATAGAACTGGGAAATGACTTTGGTCATATAAAATTTGGGCACATTAATAAGAACTACACCTACGCTGGTGTCATGATTCGTAATGGTCATCCAGGACAAGCATCAGAACATTATATGATGTTCATGTCATCGGGCACTATGTCGGGTGGAACTATTAATAGGTGTCCAGGAGTATACCAAGTTATTTGTGGCGAAGTGCCTGTAAATGACACTTCTTATATTGTAAGTGCTTCTGAAGGTGATATTGTTCTTAGAGCTCCAAACGGAAGGATCCGAATGGAAGCAAGAAACATTGATATCAAAGCAACTGGTCAAAACAATAAGAATGGACATATCAACATTGAGTCTAATGAGAAAGTTGCAATTAGATCTAAGAACATCGAGATTAATGGGGATGCTATTTGTAAATTGCTATCTTCAGGAACATGTGAATTAGTTGGAAGTAGTGCTTTGAATTTTTATGGAGGATTGATTGACTGTGCGGATTCTGCCACAACACTTCTACCATCTAAGGGAACATCTAAATTTGAGGATCAACAGAGGACTGGAGGATTTATTTAATGAAAGTACCTGATTTAGAAATTAAAAAGACATTATATGTTGGTGTTGGTGATCCAAGTACTGTATTGGGTAAAGGACCTCTGCAAATCAGGGGTGGTTCTTTTATGGAAGGACCATCTATTTTCGGTTCAATTCCGCCATTTTTAACTGCAACAGTAATGATTGGTCCTTGTGAAAACTCGGACATGTTAATTCCTCCAATCATCCCTGGTGCTCTCTGTACTGGAATTAACAATCCATATTCCTTAGCAGTTGATGGTCCAGCAGCATTTCTTGGAATTGTTGATACCAATGCAAATATAAATGCTGGTGGTAATATCACTGCTCAGGGTGAGGTCATGTCTCGTTGTGGTGGACATATTCTGTCTGCTAAGAAGAACTTTGATATTCCTCACCCAACAAAAGAGGGTTGGAGATTACGTCATACTTGTCCAGAGGGACCAAGTAATGATGTATACATAAGGGGTAAATTAAAAAATAAAAATACTATTGAACTTCCTGAATATTGGAGGGAGTTGGTTGATGCTGATTCTATTACAGTATCAATTACTCCAGTAGGAACTCATCAGAATATTATTATTCAAAGAATAGAGGATAATAAAGTTTATCTTCATGCTTCTACTCCGATTAATTGTCACTATCACATCTTTGCTGAACGGAAAGATGGAGAAAAATTAATCCCAGAATATGAAGGATCAACTCCAGCAGACTATCCTGGTAATAATGATGAGTACTCTGTATCTGGATATCATTACGACACTAAGAGGTATATCTAATTATGGCAGAATTTGAACCAGATTTTAGTAATAAAAGCACTTGTGCGGATGAGGGTGTAAGTGGACCTTTTTCCTCAAAGTATGATTACATATTGAAACCAAATACTGGAGATTCGGATTATCCTGCTGATGCTTGCATTCCTTGGGTGCATTATAATGTTAAGGTGGGCAATCTTCAAGCGGATCAAAACATCGTTGCAGGTGGAAATGGAACATTTGGTGGGACTGTGACTGCTCCTACATTCTCTGGGCAGATTAACGTTCAATCTTGGAAGGGATTTGACATTAAACATCCCAACAAAGAAAACCATAGATTGAGACATATTTGTCTAGAGGGTCCAGAGGCAGGTGTTTTTTATCGTGGAAGATTAAAAGATTCAAATTACATCCAACTTCCAGAATATTGGAAGGGATTGGTTGATTATGAATCAATTACTGTATCGTTAACTCAAATTGGATCCTCTCAAGATTTGATTGTAGATGCAATTGAGTGGAACTCTAGAATCAAAGTTAGATCTGGTAATGCGTCAAATATTGATTGTTATTTTGTAGTACACGCTGCCAGAATCGATGGAGAACCATTGATTGTAGAATATGAGGGGCAAACTCCTGCAGAATACCCAGGAGATGACAAGCAATTCTCAATCTCTGGATATGATTATGATGCACGCGGAGACAAGAGCACTAAGGACGTTAGTTTATAGGAGTAAGTGATGGGAATTATAGTAGATAGTTTATCTGAAGATAGAGATAATATTATTATTGCACAAGAAAAAATACCACAGCGTATTGTGGATGCTACGGCAGAGAGAGATTCCCTCGCCACTCCTGCTATTGCTACTGGACAGCAAGTTCTTGATGGAATTGATGTTGCAAACTCTTTAAAAACGCAAATCGCTGCAATTGGTGGCAATACGGGACTGTCTTCAACTAGATATGGGTCTAGTACAAGCAATATTAGTTCTCAATATGGGTCTATTGCGAGTGGTATAACAACTGCTTTTGGTGCTGATGTGGGACTTGTTGGTGTTGGAACTAACGTTGTTGTTGCATATGGAAGAATCCTTCAAGATCAGGCAAAGGTTTATGATTATCCGAATGTAACATCGGGTAATTACAACACTGATTTAATTTTTGACGGTGAAGGATACGTCACTATGACGGGATCCAATCTGGGAGTTGGCGCTAGCACAAGAGTTTATAAGTCTACAGGATCTCAAATTGGATTAGTTTTTGACATCACGGGTCCTGCAGTTGATGTTTCTTCGTTGATATCTGACTATGATTCTAATTGGACTACTTTGGAAGATAAAGCAGTTGTAGCAACTAGTGTCCAAGAAGTTAAGCTTGATAGTGAACTTCAGATTTGGGGTCTCAATAGACAGTCTCAAGTAAACTCTGATGAGATTTCGAGACTTAATACTTCAATTGGAATTGCTTCAAACTCTGCATATGGGGGACCCTGGTGACGGGGGATTGACAATCCAAAGTTTATCCCTTATAATATAAAGGTAATCAGTTGAGGGGTCGCCCAAGTCTCAGTCTAGATCTCTTACAGATTACACTCGCGGAGTTAGTTCAGCGGTAGAACGCTATCCTTCCAAGTTAGATGTCGTCGGTTCGATTCCGATACTCCGCTTCCCCCTTAAGGGGGCAAACTTAATACTCACCGTCTATGAGACCAGAAACGCGCAAAGCAATGGAAATGCTGTTCACTGCCAAGTGGAACTTGCCAAAAGCAGCAGCACATGCTAATCTGACTAACAAGGAAATGAAAATTACTTTTAACGAGTATTGTCATTTTCATCCTCCTACCTATAGTCCAGAGTAGGATACTTTTGGGAGCGTGGTGGAATAGGTAGACACAACAGACTTAAAATCTGTCGGGAGTTATCCCATGTCGGTTCAAGTCCGACCGTTCCTACTTGGGAGGAGTACAAAAGGTCCCTTATAGGAGGACGCCTCCCTTTAAAAACTAAATATTAGGAAACGGTAATAAACATGAAGTTAAAGATTACCAAGTCGTACTGCTGGCATGATCCCAATGAATTTGGAATGCCAGAGCGAGTGGTCAACATGTACTTCATTAATGGAATACCATTTACCTGGGACGAATTAACAGAGGAAGAAGAATCCAATTATTCATGTACTATTGCTGCAAATACACATCAACGTAGATATACTGCAGAAGATTTGTTTATAGCATCTGGGTATTTGATTATGGAAGAATGTCATCCTTGTTTTTTTGAGATGGAATTAGAAAACCCAGAAATGCTAGCAGAATTAGATGATGGAATTTAGAAACCCCCATGGAATCTTTACGGTTCCTTTTTTTGTAGAAGAAATTGATCTTAGTAAGATTAATTTTATTGATGCAGAATTTAATAAATCATTCCTTAGTCAGGTCAATACGACTTTGGGAAATGATTCTTTAACTGAAGAGTCTTATGAATACCTCTGTGGCATAATACATGAGTGTATTGGTCAATTCTCAGATAAACCATTTGCAATTGGTCAAGTTTGGCGAAATGAGTATGAAGAATCTGATTGGCAAGATCCACACATTCATTCTGGAGCACAGTGGAGTTTTATAGTTTATGATACTGTAGAACACTCTAGAACCGTATTCATGAATCCTGCTCGCAAGGAGATTATGAATCAGTGGGGAACCTATGCAAATACAATACCAATGGATTTTATTCCTAAAATTCCATCGGGTCATATGATTATTTTCCCATCATGGGTTGAGCACTTTGTTATGAGTGGTAATAGGGGAAGAACAATATCTGGTAACATTTATCTTGATCAACCTCCGTCAGGACCTTAGTAGACTATGTTTGACGCAAAAATATATGATTATGATTCTTCAGATTACTTCTTAAGTGATACTGTATTGGAATGTGTCAAAAAATATTATCCAGATGTCAATGATTTAGCATTATTGCATGAGTTTGTCCCAGCAAAAAATATTGGAGAACTTGTAAAATTAATTGGCAAAGATCTCGCAGATACTGACTTTTATGTCAAATTCGATGAGATAATTGCTAGATACGTATTCCCTCTTCTGCCTAGTGACGCACTGGTTCAAAAGTTTGGTAACATTAGAATAACAGTTCCTAATCAGGATAAGACTGGAACAGTATTACCATTTCATCAAGGTAAATGGGTTGGTAACGGACTTGGAATGAGAACGGTCTGGTTGCCATTTACTGATGCATACGATAGTAATTCTCTTCAAATTATTCATCTTGACGCAAGTCGGTTAATTACCAAGCAATGCTTAGAGCAAGATTGGTCGTATGAAGAATTTCAAGAGACATGTAACAGAGTTTGTCGTCCAGTAAATATTAAAGAGGGACAATTCTTATTGTTTACTCAAGAACATATTCATGGTGCAGTTCCAAATACAACTGGAAAAACACGAATGAGTATTGACGTTAGAATTTTACTCCGTGATGGACAACCCCATCGAAAATGGCCAGGAGCATATTTTAGAATTCTTGGTGATACTGATATTCAATCTCGAAGTATAACGATATCTGACGATCAAAATGTAGTTATGTATGCGGAGTATGAAGGATTTAAAACTAGAAATATTGATTTGTACTTCCAAACGTTAGTAGTTAAAGAGTATTGTAATAGAATGGGATACACATTCCCACATCAAACTGGCGATAATGAGGGAAGAAATCACAATTATTTGGAATATTTAATCACAAAGGGAAATGTTGATCATATCTTAATGTTTAGTATATTCTCTCTTCCAGACAACTCTGTTAGAAGAAAGTATATTATGAACCTAGCATTGGAGAATAACTGTATATTACATTTTGCAAACGAAGAGTTTGTTCTTGATAATCAGAATATGCTAGATAAAATTGAGTATTTAAGAAATTTTACATCTGATTGGAGTAACCCAGCACATGAGGATTAATCTCTGGTACTGCGAAGAAATGAAATTATGGCGATGGACCCTTACTGATAATCGTCGTCCCATGGTGAGAATGGAATCTGGTCAACAACCAGTTCTTAAAGATGCCATGCATGATGTTGCCAATACAGTGGAGTACATGATGGATTCTATGTAATCTGTTATGAATAAATAAATCATAACAGCAACTAGTGTAATAAAATGGGTCTTAGTCGCTTAGATAATTTTCTGAAAAATAGTAGAGGCGATATCCTTTACGTTGATCCTTCAAGTATTGACTCAACTGATAGTATTGAGAACCAAGGTAACTCTCTGGTTAGACCTTTTAAAACTATTCAGAGAGCACTGATCGAGGCAGCGAGATTCTCATATCAGAAGGGACTTGATAACGATAGATTTAGTAGAACAACAATTATCGTTTATCCTGGCGAACACTTAATCGATAACAGACCAGGATGGATTCCTGTACATGATGATCCAATTGTAGGTAATAATTGGTTAACTCGTAGCGGCACGAGTTCAAATGATCTTACTCAGTTTACACTAGATACTAATTTTGATATTGATAGTTTTGAGAACGATCTTTATAAGATGAACTCTGTCTACGGGGGTGTAATTATTCCTCGTGGTACATCTATTGTTGGTATGGACCTTCGTAAGACGAAGATTCGTCCTAAGTTTGTTCCTGATCCTGCAGATGATGATATCAAGCAGACTTGCTTGTTCCGTGTAACAGGTACTTGTTACTTCTATCAGTTTACATTCTTTGATGCAGATCCCAACTCTAGGGTATTCAAAGATTATGGTACGACAGAATATGTTCCTAATTTCTCTCACCATAAAGTAACTTGTTTTGAGTATGCTGATGGTGTAAATCCAGTAGGATTTAATGACACATTCTTAAATTATTCTTCTAATAGAACAGACCTTGATATCTATTATGAGAAGATTGGTCTCGTTTATGGTCCTTCTAGTGGAAGAGAGATTCAACCAGATTATCCAGATAGTGGTCTTGATATTCAGACCAAGATTGATGAATATAGAATTGTTGGTTCTAAAGGACAGAATGTAGGTATTAGTAGTATTAAAGCGGGTGACGGTTCTACTTCTAGTACAACAGTTACAGTTGATCTTGTAGAACCTCTTGCAGGTCTTGATGTAGATACCCCAATTAGAATTGAGGGTATTCCAACGGGTGGATACAATGGATCATTTGTTATTGATACTGTAGCAAGTAGCACAAGAATTACATACGAGGTATCTACACCACCAGCGAATGCACTTCCAAGTATTGTATCTGGTGCTCCTACACTTAACATTGTTGTTGACTCTGTAACTTCAGCGTCTCCATATATCTTTAACTGCTCACTCCGTTCTGTATACGGTATGTGCGGTCTTCATGCTGATGGTAGCAAGGCGGATGGATTTAAATCCATGGTTGTTGCCCAGTTTACTGGTATTGGTCTGCAAAAAGACGATAGGGCGTTTGTCAAGTATAATGCAGTATCTGGTGTTTATGAAGATAGTACAGCGGTAAGTAATCTTCATACAAATACTTCTGCGGTATATAAACCAAACTACGAGAACTTCCACATCAAGGCATCAAATGATGCATTCTTGCAGTTGGTGTCTGTGTTCGCTATTGGTTATGCAAATCACTTTGTTGCTGAGACTGGTGGTGACCACTCAATCACAAACTCTAACTCCAACTTTGGTGCAAAAGCTATTGTTTGTAGTGGATTTAGAAATGATGCATTCCCTAGAGATGATACTGGATTCATCACTCACATTCTCCCCCCACAAAAACTTGGTGGAAATGAAGTAACAATTGAATTTGCTGCAATTGATGTTCAGCAAACAATTGATGTTGGTAATGATAATAGACTTTATATTTACAATGAGAGCAATGAAAACGTTCCTCCAAAATCTGTATTAGAAGGATATAGAATTGGTGCTAAAGTTGATGATGAACTGAAGGTAATTATTAACGTTGGTGCTCAACCAGAGACCAAAGTTGCTCGCATTATCATGCCTGAAACTCAGGGAACAGGCATTTATGAAGTATCCTCCAAAAAATTATCAACTGTTGGTAGAACCGCTATTGGTATTAATAGTATTACTTCCAATATCTTCACTCTTACCTCTCCTCACCAGTTCCAAAGTGGTGAATCACTTCGTATTTTAAGTGATGACGGTGAACTTCCTGATGGACTGGATCATAATAGAGTTTATTATGCAATTACTGCTGGTATTAATACTGATCAGATTAAGTTAGCACAAACTCTTAATGATACAATTAGCGCATCTTCTGTTGTAGTTAACAGCAAAGGTGGTATTCTTACGATCGAATCTAGAGTATCTGATAAGAAGTCTGGTGATATTGCACACCCAATTCAATATGATAGCACTCGCGCACAATGGTATATTACTGTTGCCGATAATAATGAGATCTACAACACTATTGTTGGTCTTGGAACTGCTACTTTAGGTGCTGCTACACCAAAAACATTCTTCTCTAGAACACCAGACAACAGATCTCTTGAAGATAGAATCTATAAGGTAAGATATGTTGTACCTAGAGATTCTACTGTTTTAGGAAGACCTCCTAAAGATTCATTTGTTCTTCAGGAATCAAGTCAGACTATTGGATTTACCAATCAAGAAGTTGCTAAGTTTAAGAGCGTAAACCCTGTCATCTTATCTAATACTTCTGAACTGAGAAATCCAAGAACTGTTGCCAGTGCAGTGTGGGATGGTATTGTTGGTATTGCAACATTCCATACAGAAACTCCTCACGAGTTGTCAATAGGATCCAAAGTTCAGATCTTTAATGTCGTATCTTCTGCAAATACTACTGGATTGGGGTACACTGGATTTAACGGTGTATTCTCGGTAACAGGTCGTCCAGATAGAAAGTCATTTACTGTTGGTTTAACCACAAACCCAGGTACTTTTGATAACAATGTAAATCTTAGAACAACTGAACTTCCTAGATTTGAAAGAAAAGAATTTAACAATACTCTCTTTGTTTATAAGAAAGAGGAAGTTCAAGAGTATATTCCAAATGCAAAGGATGGTGTTTATCACCTAACACTGGTCGATTCCTCAGCAACACCTGCGGTAACACCATTCCAAGAACTTAGATTTAGTCAACCCGTCAAAAATCTTTATCCTCAACTTGATAGAGATAACCCAACATCTGACCCAAATCAGACTAGAACTTTTGCACTTCCAACTCCAATTGGTCTTACTGAAGTAAATGATCCAAAGAATAGTCTTACAAAGGAAGTAATTAACAAGAGAACTAGAGATTATCTAACAGGATTTAATATTGTAGAGATTGAATCTTCTTCTGGAACCGCACATACGATTACAACAGAAGATGACCATGGATTCAACTTTATTACTAAAGTTGGAATTAGTAGTGCAGGTTTAAATTATGGTGATGGTTCTGGTAGCGTTCAAACATTATATAATGCTAAGTTGGTTGGATTTGCTGGATCAACGACTGGTGCATATGCTACTGCAAACGTAGAGATTGATGCTGCTGGTTCAATTTCTGCAGTTAAAATTGTAGATGGTGGTTCTGCATTTGGAGTTGGTAACACTCTTGCGGTGACTGGCATTGGTACTACTGTAGGATTTGTCGCAGGTTATCTGACAGTTGAACAAATTCACAACAGTATTGGTGATGTATTCAGAATTGATGGTATCAGGGACGATAGATTCCACGATTATAATAATCTGTATAGAATTACATCTATTGAAACGGGAAGTACATCTAAGATAAATGTATCATCCGCAAGCACTGTCTATTATCGAGAGCAATTTGCTGCTCCAGCAAGTGTAACTGGAATTAATACTAATGGACTTACTAACGTTAACTCTGCAGTTCTGTCCGACGTTACTGCATATTTAACTGGTGAAGCAATTGGAATCAGTTCAGTATCATATGACAACATATCTGGTATTGCCAGCTTTACAACTAATAAGTCACATGGATTATTAGTTGGTAATAGTATTGTTATTGGTGGAGTTAACGCTCCAGTAATTAATGGTCATTGGAGTGTTGATACTGTATATAATGTAATTAGTCTTGCAGTCAAAGTTGGTGTTGGTACTACAGTAGTCGCACCTACTGGTGGTGGATTTATCTATCAGACAGGTGTCAACGCACAAGATGCACTTATTGACTTTGCTGATGAGGCAGCATCTTCAAGACTTGTTCCTTCTTATGCTGGAATTACAAGTAGTCTGGCAGCAGCATTGAATGACCCAACACTGAATACTCTGACAGTCACAAATGCAACTCACATGGGTTGGGATGTTGGTGATTATCTTGTAATAGATAATGAATTCATGAGAATCAGTGAGTCTGTTACTACAGACACTGCTATTGATGTATTCCGTGGATTGTTTGGATCGCAAAAACAAACACACCCAGTAGGATCAGTCATAAGAAAGGTTAAGTTCCAACCAGTAGAATTTAGAAGAAACTCTATCATTCGTGCTTCTGGACACACCTTTGAATATCTTGGTTTTGGTCCTGGTAACTATTCAACCGCTCTTCCTGAAAGACAAGATAGACAATTCAAGCAAATCGAGAGACTACTCTCTCAATCAGTATCTGTAAACGGTGGTACACCATTCTATAATGGTTTAGATGACGAAGGTAATGCTTACACTGTTAACAAGTTTACTAGTGGATCTACGGGTCAAGATTTGATCACAAATGCACCAGTCCCAACAGTAACTGGTGAGGACATCACTAGTGATACTGGCGCAGTTGGATTTGACGTTGATTCTACAGAACAACTTACAGTAGCAAGAGGACTGAAGGTTGATGGTGGTAAAGAGAATGATATTATCTCTGAATTTAATGGACCAGTTGTATTCAATGAAAAGGTAACTATTAATAGTCCTGTTGAGGCAAATAGTTTACTTGTTCAAGGTGATCAGACAATTGCTAGAGAATACACAGTTGGTATCTCTACTCCACAAGTTGCTGGTAACGTTGGTAATGTTGTTTATGATGCAGAACCAAATTCTGGTGGAGAAGTTGGATGGGTCTACACTAATGACAATAATTGGAAGAAGTTTGGTCCGATTCAGTCAGCAGCAGACAACTATTATGTTGGTCTCTGGAGTGGTTCCTTCAAAGGAGATGGATCTGGTCTGTCAAACGTGTCTGACGTTTGGGTGTTTGATGGTGTTGGTATCTCAACAACTGCTAACGTAGGTATTGAGACAACCTCAGCAAAACCAGGATATTCTCTTTATGCAAGTGGTCCTGTTCTCTTCGAGAATAACGTTGAATTTAGGACCAGTTCGTTACTTTGGAATATTCCAAACGGTTGGATTGTTAATACTGGTATTAGTACATTTAATCAGCAGGTTAACTTTAATACCATCAAAGCAATTGGTATCTCCACCTTCCAGAATGATGTTCTAATTACAACTGATGCTGCGACAACTGGAGATCTTAATGGTAACTTCCTGAGATTCTTACAGACTGACCCAGCACTCAATGCATCGTATGAGTATGGTGGAATTAAATTTGAAGGTAATGATATTGGTAACAGTGGTGAGCGTGGTTACATCAAAGGTGTATCTGAAGGAACCTCTGGTCAGTTTGGATTGATTTTTGGTACGCAAGGGTCTGGTGCATCTGCTCCTCAAGAAAGACTGAGAATTGCAAACACTGGTAATGCAACGTTCTCAGGTACTGTTACTGCAAACTCTGATGAGAGACTGAAGGAGAATGTTGTTGGAATTGGCAATGCTCTGAGTAAAGTTCTTGACCTAAGAGGTGTATACTTCAATCGTATCGGTCAACCAGAGCGTGAGATTGGTGTTATTGCACAAGAGGTTGAAAAGGTTCTTCCTGAACTTGTATTTGAATCTCCAGATGGGGTTAAGTCTGTTGCATATTCAAACATGGTTGCGGTTCTGATTGAGGCAATCAAAGAGCAGCAGGAACAGATCAACGAACTTAAGGCGCGATTGGACAGTCTCTAAACTGTCACGGGGGGCACTGCCCCCCTTTTTTATGGTGTATAATTATTGGGTACAGCGATCTTAGCATTCGTGATCAACATCTACGTTGATACCCTCAAAGGTTCCACCAACTCCTTCAACGTCGGAGAGACCCACTTCACTTGGGAGCACCGTCACCGTGGTCGTGACTACGGTAAGGCGAAGCAGGTTCTTACCCAGTTGGATTCTAAGTACGTCCGTTGTGCTTGGTGGGAGAACGTGTCTACTCGTGATGATAAGGATCACCACCATGACACCATCATCCATGAGTGGTTGATGACTCTTCCTGGTGTCAAGAAGATTGGTCAGGAGACCTTTGAGTTTGATCTCAAGTTCTATACGATTGAGATCCTTGTCCAGATGATGGAGGAGAAGTTTTTCTCTGGCAAGCAGAAGGAATATACTGAATTCAAACCACGTCAGTATCAGCAACAGTTCCTTAGTAAAATTGCTGCTGCATGGGGTGTTAGCAATGAGTTTCTATTGTTTGCTAAGTGCCGTGCAGGTAAGTCTGCAATGGTCCTAAAACACATTGTAGATAGTGGTTATAAGGTATCTTTGGTTTGCTCCCGTCAGAAGTCTCCTGAGGGGTCTTGGAAGGCGGATTCTAATGAGTTCTTCCCTACTGTCAAATACATCTCTGTCCAGGATCCTGGTTGGGAGACCTACCTTGAGTATTGGAAGGAGCGCGATGTCAATGTAGTTCTTTGGGGTACTGTCCAGAGTTTTATCAAGCGTCTGGATAAGATCAGCAATGTTGACTTCATTGCTTTTGATGAAGCACATATCGGCGGCACTGCGGACCAGTTTGTTCAACTCCGCAATGCAATCGATACTCGTATTTGCTACATCTCTGGTACTGCCCACAAACTCTGCTGGATGTTCCCTGATGATCGCCAGAAGTTTGTCTACACCTATTTTGATGAGCAACTAGACGTTCAACGTAACGTGTTCAAGCGTCCCAAGATGAAAGTTGCTTTTGCAAAGTATCAGACCTCTGCTTATCAGGAGATCTTTGGCGATGATCCTGATGCAATGAAGAACATCTTCACCATGAAGGGCGATAAGTTCCTTCATGAGACTCTTGTTCGTGATTTTGTTCACACTTATTTTGGACCTCAGCGCGAGATTCGTGTTGGAGAAGATCGTCTTTTTAAAGGATCTTTTCATATGATGGCAATGCCCAGCGTGAAGGCATGTCATGCATTCCAAGAGTTGGTTAACTGCTATTATCCTGCTCTGGTAGTTACCTCTGACACTAAGAATGATCAAGATGACATTAATCGCTTTCTGGATGAGCACTCCAAAGCACTGATTATTACCCAATCTGCAAATGTTCTTGGTGTGACTGCTAAGAAGATTGATACTGTTATTAATTGCCGTGGTGGGGAATCGATTGAGTTCTGGACTCAGTTTGCCTTCCGTGGTGGTTCTGGTGAACATGACTGGTGGGTGATTGATTTTGATGCTCAGCGATGCCTCCGTGCCATTCACACAGCGTTCCAACTGGCATGTGACAACAACCCTGCTCTGTCTCAGTTCAGTGTCGTTGACTTCACCAACATCCACGAGTGGAATGATGGGTTCCAAGAACTGTCTAAAGAAGCATTTGAGGATGCTTTGGCAGCAGATGTTGAGAGCAGCATTTCTACTGTGACCAGCATTGTTGAGTCTCTGGATCTCAGTGGAGTTGGAGATTTTGTATTTAATCTCAAGTCTTCCCTGACCACTGTGATGAAGGAGTCTCAGTTGAATGACAATGGTGCTAACAACAAGAGTTGTGTCGTCATGGAGACTGAGCGTGTAAAAAAGTCTGATGACCTTGACACTCTGAAGAAGCAGACTGTTAAGGCACTGCTTGAGACTATTCCTCTGACCATGTTTTACATTATTCGTAGTGGTCAGAATGTATATTCCATTAAGGATGTGATTGGTTCTGAGATTTATCCTTCTGTCACTGGTGACACTGAGGGTATTCTCTCTCAGGTCATCAATCTGAACCCCCACAGCATGGAGTTGTTGACCCGCCGCATTGGACTAGTGTCCAACAGCATTCAGAAGAGCATGAGGGAGTCTGTGTCTGAGACTATCAATGGTCTCTCAGTCTCCTCTGCCATTCAACAGTCTATTCCTACAACCCTCTTTGATATCATGATCAATGATTGTAAGGACATGTCCCAAACCTATATGTTTGGTGATCCCAGTGGATCCCACACTGCTCGTCTTCTTGAGCGTGGTCTTGATCCCAGCAATCTCACTGTATGGGAGAGTTGCGATAGTCACCGCAATCGTGTAAAATATGTGGATACTAGTGTCAAAGTGGTCGATTCCCATCCCAACATGAAGTTCACTGCCATCCTCGCCAACCCCCCATACAATGACCCCACCAAGAAGGCGCGGAACAATAAACTGTGGACTAAGATTGTTGAGCAGCACCTTGAATTGCTTGCCCCTGGTGGAGATATGTGTGAGGTGACTCCTGCATCTGTGCTTGGTAATACTGGTAAGGGTAAGAAATTCCTCCAACTCTTCTCTACGGTTTATAATCTCAAACTCATTGATTACACTGCAGATGATTATTTTACCGAAGGTGTTGCCATCTGCCGTTGGCACCTTGTAAATGAACCGTATCAGGGTAAGACTATTGTTATCACCCATGATGGTTCTTTTACCTGGGATTTGCGTGATGGTCTTCCTCTGGTTGGAGATGCTGCACTTAAGCATTCTATTCTCAACAAGATTGCCAATTCAAAGCATCCTCGTATTCCCTTGAAGATGGGTCAGGCGATTGCCACTGAGGACTACACCCCTAATGGTAAGTATGAGATCTATAAGTCCGCAGATAAAGTAGAGCGTACTGATGTTGTTCCCACCACTAGTGACGTTCTGAAGTTTATTGTCCCCTTCTCATCCACTTACAAGAAGAGGTTTATCTCTAATGGATATGTTGGTATGCTTAATTGCTGGTGCCCTATTACTTCGCAAGAAGAGGGGAATCGTCTTAGCGCGATCTTTGACAATCCGACTATTAAGTTTTTTGTGGACAATTATAAAAAGACTGCAGGATTTACTCCTGCTATTAAAAATGCGGAAGTACCTGACATCACGAACTATCAGGATCTATCTAACCAATTTGGTTTTACCAGCGACGAGGTAGAATATTTGGAGCGTCATAATGCCATCTAAGAACAGTCACAACAAACTTCATGGGTCTACTCTTGATCGTTCTGACGAGAGGATCAAACAGACCCAAGAAGTCTTTACTCCTCCCGAATTAATCAATCAAATGATTCGGGATATTCCAATTGATCAGTTGAAGAATCCAAACTCTAGGTTCATGGACAACTGTGCTGGTGATGGCAACTTCATTGTCTGCCTTTATGAAGAATTAAAGAAGTACCATAGTGAACAGCATGTGATTGATAATATGTTGTATGCAGTTGAACTAATGAAAGACAATCATAAAGAGATGTGTAGGAGACTTGATATTCCCACAGACCATCCTCATTATGTGTGTGCTGATGCTCTTACATATCATTATCGATTTGATGGTACAGATGGACCAGTGACCCTTGACCAGTTTTTGAATTGACACCCCCCACGGGGGGTCTTTTTGCTGTATAATATCTCTATCGCTATGACACCTATGCAACTTCGTCCCCATCAGTCCGAGTCTCTTGAGATCATGTCTCAGGTGAACAAGGGCATCATTGTGGTTCCCACAGGTGGTGGCAAGTCCTTAATTGCTATCATGGATGCCAAGCGTCAGTTTGAGGCGGGTGACAAGACCATTGTGGTTGTTGCTCCCCGCCTCATGCTTGCTCGGCAGTTGTCTGCTGAGTTTATGGAACACATCACAAATGCTTCTGTGATGCATGTTCACTCTGGTAATGATCTTCCATACTTCACAACCACCAAACCCAATGAGATTTACTCTTGGTGTTACCATACTCGGGGCAATAGGTTGATCGTTACTACCTATCACTCTCTGCATCGTATTCAAGAGGCAGGGATTGCTGTTGACTCTATCTACTTCGATGAAGCGCACAATTCCGTCAAGAAGAACTTCTTTGGTTCCACCAAGCATTTCTCTTCTATTAGCAACCGCTGTTATTTCTTCACTGCTACTCCTAAGTATTCTTCTACTTACAAGAAGCATGGTATGAATGACTCTGACGTGTATGGTCAGATCATTTACAATGTTCCTGCTCCTCGTTTGATCAACAACGGGTCTATTCTTCCCCCTAAGATCAATGCTATCAATATTGGTAGTATCCGTGTAAAGGGAGAGGAAGCAGCAGAGAGGGACTGCATGACCCTTCTAGATACTCTCTACAATGAAGAGCACATGGAGAAGGTGCTGATCGCAGCACCCAACACTAAGGTCATGATGCGTATGCTTGCTGAGACTGACTTCATGACTGAGGTTCAGGCAATGGGTTACGATCTTCTGTGGATTACCAGTAAGCATGGTGCATTCCTTAACGACAAGAAGATCACTCGTGAGCACTTCTTCAATCTTATCCGTGAGTTTGGTGCTGATCCCGATAAGAAGTTTATCGTTCTTCACTATTCTATTCTTAGTGAAGGGATCTCTGTTCCTGGTCTGACTTCTCTAGTGCTCATGCGTCAGATGAATGTCATTGAGATGTGCCAGTCTGTTGGTCGTGTGATTCGTCTTCACTTGGATGACATCAAACGTATCCAAGAGGGCACTCTTATTCCTGGCAAACTCCAAGATTACACCAAATCTTTTGGATTGGTTCATGTTCCTGTCTACAGCAACGTGGGCATCTCCACAGTGAAGCGTCTCCAAAACGTTGTGGACACTGTATTTGTTCAAGGTCAACCCGCTATTGCTACTATCAAACGATGACAGAAAACTACCGCTACTACCCAAAACAGTATCAATTTGTTATTGGTATTACTTGGGATCATGTTGATCAACAAATTACATATGAGAAGGAAGCAGAAACATACAGTAAAATTAGTGATACCACTGATTTGGTAATTCACTGTGGTGTTGTTCCTGGACTACTTCAAAATATTAAGACGAAGTTTACCCGACATGGATATCGTGATATGCATATTTACTCTTCTAGGCATAAAGAAGCAGTTACAATGGGTAGACATAATGATGATCAGGATGTGTTGATCGTACAATCTTTGGGTAAGATGATGTATGTGTTTGATGATGGGGACTCTGTTACATTAAATCCAGGCGATGGACTGTACATTCCTAAATTTGTGTACCATAATCCCGTTCATGTTGAACCACGCATTACCGTTAGTTTATCATGACCGAAAAGGATAAGATCTATAAGTATGTTTGGCAGTGTGCATTCCAACGTCGTTACATGTATCGAGGAACACCAAGAGAACACAGAGAACATGAAACTATTTTAATGTGTCTCAATATTGCCAAATGGACGGTCTTTGACACTGAAAAACCACATTACATCAAATACAACGAGTGATGACTGAACCAACTAAAAAAGAACTGCGAGAGATCTACAATTTTTACAAGGATTGTACGGAGGGGTTTGTAACCAGAGATGGTTATGCTGCTATCCCCATAATTGGTAAAAAATCGCTCATGGTGGTGTATAATGGAGAGCATCTGAAGGAATGTCGCACTGAAAAGTCTGCGATGACCTTCATAAAACAACATCGTACACAAGCAAAACCAGGGACGGTTTTTGTAACATGAGGACAAAATTTATTTGTGTGTCCCCAATTAGTCCAAGAGCAACATTCATTTTTGAAGATTGTATGCTAAAATTTCATTCATGTCGAATTAAAGAAGACAAAGGGAACAAGTATCTCTTAGAATCTCTTAATAAAGAATATTGCTTTTGGGTTGATAAAGATGGTGACCTTAATTGGAGGATTGAAAAATGAAGATAGAATCTAACCCATCTCCAGATACATTAGTACAAATAACATGTGACAGAGAAGGTCTTAAGACCATGATCAGTGCTGCAATCGCTGCTATCCAGCACACTGATAATTGGAATTTTGGTGATGAATATGATATGGATCTAACTCCATATCATGACATGCGGGATTCTTTAATTAAAAAGTATACAGAGGTTTATGGTGATGAAGATTTCACAAACTGAACTTAAACACCAACGTCTTCAAGCATGGTTGCGTGAGCATCAATGTGACGATATTGAATACCTTGGAGATAAAGAAGGCGAACACTGGTATCGTGTTGGAGAATATGAAATAACAGCAGATCAATTTGAAGATATCGAGTTTGTTGGATATGTAGATGGTTAAAGAATTCTTTGTATCTGAGAAGATAGTTGCATACTGTAAGTCTTTACTTAAACTTGCCCTAAGTGCTCCATCTCTTTTTAAAGATAATAAACAAAGTTGTCTTAGTTCAAATTGTTTTGCAACTTTAAACCTACTTGATTTTCCTCATGCAGATATCTTTTATAACTATATTGATACTTTGAGAATAAAGTGTGAAGAATTTGTAGGACAAAATTTAGAATATGTTTATCTTCATTTGGTAGACTATTCAAATGGAGGAACTATGGGTGAACACAAGCATAGTCATAACGAAGATTATAGTTTTATTTTATATCTGAATACTTGTACTGATGGACAAACAGTTTTAATATTAAGACAACCTTATGAAGTCCTACCTTCAGCAAATAAGGTGCTATTATTCTCCTCGTACATCCCACATATGTCAGAATACTCTGATAGTAAGAAGATACTTGTGGGTGGACTCAAACTAAAGCAAAAGGAGATCTAAATGGATCTAGAAAAACATGAAAAGCGTCGTGATGCACTTGGTCTTTTTTACGAGAGTGTTTTAAAACCAGACAGCGAACTGCGTCAATGTGCTCACAATCAAAAATGCTTTAATGAATTGATGGAATGGAGAAGTGAAGTCATCGAATACCTGGACCGCCGACGAAATGAAGAATTCCACTGAACACTTTGTTAAAGAATGGGTAATTCCCTTCTATCAATCCAAAATTACTGATTGGGAAGGTAAAAGGGAAAAATTGCTTCAAGTCTATGATACCTTCAGCAAACCTATTATGGAAGAAGGTGAGCAATTAACTGACTTCAATCTTTCTGATAGTAGATATGATATGATAATTCAACATATTTTATTTGATGATCTGAAAAGAGGTGTTAAAGAGATGGGATTTAATCAAGTCCCAACTGTACAAAATTCTTGGTTTCAAATATATAATATCGCACACTCTCATGCGGTTCATAATCATGGAATGGGTGCATTAAGTGTGGTCTGTTATATTAAATATGATCCTGATTATCATAGACCTACAACATTTATTGCCCCCTTCCACAGTTTGGATGATGGTAATGTAATGGAATATGAACCAAGTGGCATTGAAGAGGGTTCTATTGTTATATTTCCATCTTCAATAGCACATTATGTTCCAACCAATCAATCAACGGTAGAGAGAATGGTCCTTGCATGTAATATAAGATAGTATGTTAAAAGTACCTCACGAAATTCAGTTACATCTCACGCACTCATGTAATTTGACATGTGAGGGGTGTACTCATTATATGAACCAAGGTCATTCTGGTTCGGTTACTCTTGAACAAGCAGATGAGTGGTTTACTGCTTGGAGTAGAAGGATTGCTCCAGAAAGAGTTACATTAATGGGTGGTGAACCATCTTTACATAAAGACTTAACAAAGTTTGTTTACTTGACTAGGAGGAAGTGGAGATACTCTCAAATTGATATTGTGTCTAACGGATTCTTTTTGGATAGGCATCCAGATCTTTGGAAGGCACTAATTGATACTAATACAACTCTAGGTGTATCTGTTCACTCTGATGGAGATCCTGAATACAGAAAGAAGTTTGAACCAATCTATGCCTTGATGAAAAAATGGATTGCTAAAGGTGCTCCAGTAGAGATGAGACCTTCAATTATCCATTGGATTCGTCAATATAAAGGATTTGGTGATAAAATGGAACCATATGAAGACAATGATCCCAAAAGTAGTTGGAAGATTTGTGTGTCTAAGATGTGTGTTCAACTACATGAGGGTAAACTTTGGAAGTGTCCTGCACTAGCATATCTCCCAATGCAAGCAGAGAAGTATAACCTCTCAGACAAATGGCAACCATATCTCAAATACACTCCTCTCAGTGCTGACTGTAGCAAAGAAGAATTAAAAGACTTCTTCACTCGTAGGGAGGAGACTTTTTGTAAGATGTGTCCTGCTAAAGAGGACTATTTTACGCCAGAGAATCCCCTGTTACCTGTAAGTTATTGGAAGAAAAAATATGACACTTGATTTAACAAAAGATCAGGAAGATCTTTTGAATCAACTTGCAGATAAGGCAGGAGTATCTTCGAGTAAGCGACTTGATGAGATCATTAGAGATGAATATTATAGATCATTCAGGGTAGTTGGTCCAACTGGTTGTGAGGATCCATACTGGAATGATGATAGGGACTTTGAGTATTTTGATTTTTGTGGGAATACCATTTATAGAGCATATAACATGCTCACAAGATATCATATGGACAACTTACTTGAAGAGATTGATGATGAGTTGAGAGTTTGTGAGGATAAATGGGATAGGTCAGTAGAGGCAACAAATCAACTACCCAAAAGAAAGTTAGTTCATAAGACAAGTTGGTATACTTTTTTTAGATTGGTGAAGAAACATCTATACAATTATGCAGAGATAACAAAAGATCCAAAAGTTAAAGAATACAAGGTCCAATCATATTGGGCGAAGAGGATGAAGGGAACTAATTTGGATGATTACAAGAATGAACTCTACATAAACTATAGGAATACTCATAGTCATGAGAACTTTGACCTGGGAATGATTTATTATCTGAACAATCCATCTAGGATATATGGAACTCTTATTGAGAATGGTGATAGAGAGATTATTATTCCTGGTGATGAGAATTCATTATTAATTCATCACTCACACATTAATCACCAACCAGTAATGCCACCTCCTGTAGTGGCAAATAAGTATTACCGTTGTGTAATAGTTGTTGACTTTATGCACCCATCGAAAACATGAACGCTACAGACAGGATTAAATACTTTAGTATAGTCACTAAGATAAACAAGGGTCAATTCGATGACATCACAGATGATGAGTATCTTTGGCTTAAGAATAATCCAAAAGTCCTTAAGGAGATGAATGCCGTGAGGAAGAAGAGGGAGATTCTTAAATCCAGTCAAGGAACGCTTGATACCATTGAAGAAATTCTTTTTGTCTTGGACTTGTCAGATAGGATGTATCGGTGATATAATGTCCCAACACCTAGTAACTTGTATGGACCACTTAAAGATCGCACCTTATCAAACGGTTCTAGTTCTCAATTCAAGTTATGAACCAATCAATTTCACAAATTGGAAGAGAGCGGTAGTTTTAGTTCTAAAGCAAAAGGTACAAGTACTTTCATCTAGAGTTGTTAGACTATTAAATTACATTAGAATTCCAGTTAATTATCTTGCAGAGTGCCGCCCAACAAGATCTATGATCTATAAAAGAGATAGGAATTCCTGTCAATATTGTGGTGCTACTACCAGACTTACTATAGATCATGTAATACCGAGGAGTAAAGGTGGTAAAGATAGTTGGGATAATTTAGTAGTTGCTTGCTCAAAATGTAATACTCTTAAGAGTGATAAATTATTGGAACATACAAAGTTAAAACTCAGGAAACAACCAAGAGCACCATGGAGTTCAGTTGCATTTGACTTGGCAGATTGCAACGTGCCAGAATGGCGTGAATATAGTTATGCATAGGAGTCTATAAATGTTTTATCGCAAACTGAACAAACAATTCGTTGTTGACCATTACAGTAAAACTGGAAGTAAGATCGAATATGGGGTTGATACTCCCGTTGGATTTATGGGTATTCGATACTCTTATGTTCACACCACAAATGATGAAGATCTTTTGCAAGTGATTCCAGAAGATCATAGAGACAAATGTACTTTGTCATTGATGGAATTGAACTATCAAATCCCACCACATACTGATAGTGACATTGAGGCGATTGTCAACTTTTATATTAAAACCAGTAGATGTATTACTCAATTCTATTATCCACCATCAACTGAGATTGAGACGCAAAAGATTGCCAATCAAACGAATGGTGCAATATTTCATGAGGGTCATCTAAAAAAATCAGTAAGGTTTATGGCACACCCAGGAGATGCATATCTTTTGGATGTATCTAAACCCCATTCTGTTATTCCAACAGAAGTCGGGATGACGGATCGCAAGTGCATTTGTCTTCAGATTCTTTATAAGTCTTTTGATGAAGCAGTTGAGATGTTGAAAAAAACGGGGTATATTGATGATTGAGATTATTGACAATTACCTTCCTCAACGTGAATATGACACTATCCGTGCATATTTTGAGGGAGATATGGATGGTGGAGCAACTCATAATTCATGTACTTGGATGTATTATCCTGGTATTACTTTGGATAATGATGGACATTTCCAATTTGTTCAGTTAATATTTTCGCAGTATACAATTCTAAGCGATTCATTTAATTTATTGTCTCCTATTATTCAGAAGGAGAGAATGTGTTCTATTGCTAGAATTAAAGCAAATTGTGTTATTAAAACACCTGAGATAATTGAGTTTACCCAAGGATTCCACACGGATTTTAATAGTGATTTGATGACAGGCATTTACTACATCAATAGTAATGATGGATATACTTTGTTTGAAGATGGGACAAAGTGTGAGAGCGTTGCTAATAGATTTTGTAGATTTCCTGCCAGAACAAAACATACTGGAACAACGTGTACCAATACTAATCGCAGATTGGTTCTTAACTTTAACTATTCTACCTATGATACAGATAATTGATAACTACCTAGATCCAGATGATTTTCATAGAATCCGTCTTTATTTTGAAGGTAAATTAGATGATGGAACAATAGAAAATTCTTGCAATTGGCATTTTGTTCCAGGGTGTGCTCAGATTGGGGATGGGCACTATCATTTTTCATCATACATTCATTCAATGTTTGAAGTTCGCATTCCAAGAGCGTTTGAATTACTAAAACCATTGATTGAGAGGACAAATATGTCTTCTATTGCTAGAATCAAAGCGAATTGTATGATAAGAACTGAAAAATTAAAGGTAATGATGGATGGATTCCATGATGACTATCCTCACACATTAACAACAGGAATCTATTATATTAATACTAATGATGGATACACTTTGTTTGAGGATGGAACAAAGTGTGATAGTGTTGCTAATAGATTTTGTATATTCCCGTGTGGGATAAAACATACTGGCACAACATGTACAACAACAGACCGTAGACTGTTGATTAATTTTAATTATGCAAGTTACGACTAAACAGATAGAGTTGCACGTTACCCACGCATGTAATTTTACATGTGAGGGTTGTTCGCATTATTCTAATCATGGACATTCTGGTAACTTATCTTTAGAAACTGCTAGAGAGTGGCTATATACATGGGGTCAGAGAATAACCCCAAAGACGTTTGTTATTCTTGGTGGTGAACCAACTCTGAATAAGGAGATGGTTGACATTGTGTATTTGGTCAGGATGATTTATCCAGATCCATACACACAAATTGATCTTGTATCTAATGCTAGTTTTTTACACAATCATCCAAATCTTCCGAAGGCATTAATAGCAACGCAGACAAACTTAGCAATATCAATCCACAGCACCAAACACAAAGACTATGTAAAACGCTTCAAAAGGGGTTATCAACTTGCCAAATCATGGAGACATGAACTTGGGGTGCATGTGGAATTCTGGGACTTTACGAACACTCACTGGATACCTCAATACAAAGGATTTGGTAATACGATGATGCCTTACGAGGACAACAATCCTCGTAAAAGTTGGGAGAAGTGTGTATCAAAACATGCATTACAGATACATGAGGGTAAACTCTGGAAGTGCCCTGCATTGGCATATCTTCCAATGCAAGCAAACAAATACAATTTAAACGAAAAATGGAATCCATATCTAAAATATGAACCATTGGATGTCAATTGTACGGATGAAGAACTTGAAGAGTTCTTGAATAGAGAGGATGAATCCTTCTGTTCAATGTGTCCAGCAAATAAGGTAGAACCTTACATCAAACAAGACCCAACATTACCAGTAAGTTATTGGGAGAAACGCTATGATAACATGGGGAATTTCAGCGAACAGTCATAATGCTGCTTTAGCAGTTTTTTCTAATAATAGTCTTGTTTTTGCTAGTGAGAGTGAACGCTTTAGTAAAATAAAGAATGATCCAAACATAGATGAACAACTAATTAAACATGCTTTATTGTATGGTGAACCAGAATTGGTCTGTTGGTATGAGGATCCTTTTAAAAAGAGACTGCGACAGTTAATGGCGGGACAAGGACCATTCTTGTACAACTTTACAAAGCACTTTGATTGTAAGCATAAATTTATTAATCACCATTATAGTCATGCTTGTGCTGGTTACTTTACCAGCAAATTCCATCGTGCTGCGATTGTAGTAATAGATGCTATTGGTGAGTTTAAGACGTTGAGTATTTGGGAAGCAAATGGTCCAGATGTTCAGTTAAAATATCAATTAAGGTATCCAAATAGCATTGGATTGTGGTACTCTGCAATGACTAAGCGTTGTGGATTTAAACCAAATGA
>Ga0129342_1000060_pt1 | contig 35052 bp, 55 predicted proteins | sample CPBDNA_5_FD_94426 | JGI IMG/M metagenome (GOLD analysis project Ga0129342, IMG submission 94426) | Freshwater to marine salinity gradient microbial communities from Chesapeake Bay, USA - CPBay_Sum_15_0.2_DNA | ecosystem: Environmental > Aquatic > Marine > Coastal | place: USA: Chesapeake Bay...
AACCGTGAAAAAGCAAAACGTCATCAAGAGCTAGCTAAAAAAGCAAGAGCAGAAGGTGATATGGAGGCTGCTAGAAAGCACGATGATCATGCTGGTAAGTTTGCTTCTGAATCAGTTGCTGATAGAGTAATGGGTATTCGTAATCGATTAAAAGAAACTAAAGCTGCTCCAAAAGGTCATCACTTTACGAAGAGCGGTGAATTAAAGCGTGGTGACGCTGATCAAGATGGACCAGGTGGCAAGATGCTACGTGCTGATCCATTAGATAAACAGCGTAAAAAGATACCACCAGTAACCGAAAACGATAAATAAGTGGAAATAACCGTAATTGGAGAACTAGAATGTCAAGTACTTTTAACATTCCTGAAAGCTTAATCAAAGCTGTAATGGATGTACAAGAAAAAGAAGTATCAAAGCATGCAGCTTTTGGATACGTAACTGAAAAGAAAATGGATCCTGTCAACAAGAAGGCGTTGAAGAAAGACTTCGATGACCGTGAAGACAAGGATATCGATAACGATGGTGATTCAGATGATTCTGATGAATATCTTCACAACCGTCGCAAGGCTATTTCAAAGTCTATGAGTGGTAAAAAAGATAAAGTCGAAATGAATCCAAAAGACAAAACTGATTCAGTAAAAGAAGAAGTTCTTAACGAAGACGACTATAAAGTTGGTGACAAAGTTAAGTGCAAAGCTAGTGGTATGCACGGCACTGTATCTAAAGTAGATCCAGATCAAACTGGTGCTTACTATACCGTTAAACGTGAAGACGGTAAAATGATGAAATATGCGCCTAATGAGCTAAGTGCTGTTGCTGCTGAAGGTAAAGAGTCGGGTTTAGAAAATCCACATAACTGCGCCACTCATGTATATTCTGAACAGTGGGGCGATGGCACACCAGTAAAAACAATGCACGCAGAGCCAGATGAAGTTGGTCGCATTGCTTGGTATGACGTCATGTTCGAACATGGTATTGAAAAGCGTGTTCCTATCGAAGAATTAAAAGTTATGCAATCTGAAATGCACACTCATGTCAAGAAGAAAAAATAAGGAGAGTAAATAATGTCAAGCTGGGGTAATAAAGATACCGTTGCATCACCAGGCACTATCACTGTTACAGGTGTTAACGTTGCTAATGGTCCAGGTGCAGCTACATTTTTCGCAAACAACTACGCTGTAGGTCAAACTGTTGATCTATTAGGTGGTGGTTCAGCCGTTATTGTTTCTATCACAAACAATACTGTAATGGTACTTGCTTCTAACACTGAATTAACAGCTGCTTCTATTACTAGAGAGCACACAGTAAGTGAAAAGCCTGTATACATTATTGAAGGGGATGCTACTACATTAGCAAACACTGTATACGGTGTATCAATTGCTGAACAGCGTGTATCAAATAACTTAGTAACTACAACCTCTAACACTCAAGCTGTTATTGCTAACACTGGTGCACATGCTGGTTGGACTAAACTAGGTGATGTATACACTGATGCAAATGGTAACTTGCGCAGAAAGAATGAGGTCCTGGTCGCTATGTCAACTATTACTGGCGATGCAGAAGACGATACCGTACTACCAGATAGTTAATAGGTAAAAAATGGCTGATAGAAAAACAACAGAGCTTGATGCTCTGGCGTCGCCAAACCAGAAGGATCTTCTATATGTTGTAGATGATCCAACTGGTACACCGACGTCAAAAAAAGTAAGTTTATATACATTATTTGGCTCTGTTCCAGCCAACACCTCTATCTCCGGTACATTATCTATTACTGGAGATGCTACGCTAAGTAGTAATGTTGTTGTAAGTAGCGGCGTTGTTCAATTAAGTTCTAATACATCTGTAGTTAGTAACAGTGCCACTGCTGTATTTGGTGCAGGGGCACAAGGCAGCATTGCTTGGGACGAAAACTACTTGTACATTGCTACAAGTAACACTGTTATTAAAAGGGTTGCCCTCTCTGCATTCTCATAATTAAAAAAAGAATCAATTGAATGTTTTGTAATTTGACTGACCAAAATTATGCATTGTATGCTGCCAAGAGTTACGATAACCCAAGTTGTATAGATGTCTTAGAGTTTCAAGAAGATCTTAACAGAGTAAAATACATTAAACGTTTGTTCAAACGATATGAGCAAACCGGTGATCTAAAAGAGAGATTAATTATTAATCATCTCGTAGTCATTTATAATGTATTTGAAACAGAAGCTGCTACAAGAATGTTAGCACTTAAGTTAGGTGAATACTTGCATTACTTGAAGCCGTTCTTAGTTTTTCTGGGTTACTGGCCTAAAACTATTGATGGTATCGATGGGATAAATATTGATTGCAATGGTGTCCCGTTTGACACCGAGATAGTGGAAAAACTAAGGCAAATCTAATGGCTGAAAAAGTTGTTGACTTATACGTACTGTATAGAATTATTAAAGATATAGGTACGCCGTTCAGCGAAACGGATGCGTATAAGCTTGGCTTAGTCGATGATAAAGGTAAGAGGTTAAAGAAAGCGTCTACTCCTGATGAGAAGAGCGCAATGACCTACTACAATAGATTTATTTTCAATATCAAAAGAGCACTTGGCAAGGTTGGTCTGGATAGACAGATTGCAACTTATGCTGGTGCTCTTTTTCTTTTGCGCGAAATGCACACCGGTGTTATTCCATCAGATGAAGATATAGTAAAAGGTATTAGTGAAGAAATGCAATACCTAGATGAAGCTACTATGAAAACATATAAAGAATATTTTAACGAAGATGCACCAGCAATGGCAACAGGTCCTGCTGTAGCCGGTACAGGTGATGATCCAGTACATTGGAAAGGTAAAGGACGTCCTCGTGTAAGAGGTAAAGCAATTGACGGTATTGCTTATCTACGTAGAATGAATAAGCAGCGAGTAGCTAACACGGTGGTGAGAAATGGCTAATTTTAGAATAACAGATCAACAGTTTGGACCTACTGGTGCAGATAGATCTGTATTTGAAGTTCCAATGATTGCTAACAAAAATGGTTTAGTAGTTACTCCGGAGAATCCATTTCCCGTTACTGTGTCGTCAAGCGCAACAAGTACTGGGTCTGACGCTTTCGGTAGAACTAGAATTTCTCAACCACTTACATTGTTTGATAGTTCTCATAGATATGCTGATAATGGGCTGTTTTCAGAAGCAACTACAGGAACAGCTAATACTGAATTCCAGCCGACTGAAGGATTAATTAATATGAATGTCGGCACTTCTAGTGGCGATGAAGTAATTAGAGAAACTAATAAAGTATTTTCTTACCAGCCTGGTAAGTCGTTGTTGATAATGACTTCGTTTAGTTTTGAGCCTGCTAAAACCAATTTACGACAGCGCGTTGGATATTTTGGAGCACAAAACGGAATATACCTTCAGTTAAATGATTCATCGTTAAGCATAGTTGAGAGAAGTTATGTTACAGGTGGTTTAACTGAGTCGGTAATACCGCAATCAAGTTGGAGCTACGATAAACTTGATGGAACAGGACCTAGCGGTATTACTCTCGATATCACAAAAGCTCAAATTATGTGGATGGATGTAGAGTGGTTAGGTCTCGGTAACGTACGTACTGGGTTTGTAATAAATGGTTCTTTTATTGTAGCCCATGTATTTCAACATGCTAATATAACAACAGGTACATATATTACAACGGGATCATTACCGCTTAGACAAGAGTTGACTAATACCGGGGTTACATCAAGTAATAGCACTTGCAAGCAGATCTGCTCCACGGTTATTTCGGAAGGTGGGTATGAGTTACGTGGTCGACAACACGCTATTAGCATTCCAATTACCAGTGCATATTCCTTAACTACTGCTGGAACTTACTACCCAGTTGTTTCTATTCGATTAAAAAGTGCTCGTCAAGATGCAATAGTTATTCTTACTGCTTTATCTTTATTAGGTGTTGGTAATGGAGTTAATTTTTCATGGAGGTTACAAGCAGGTGGAACAGTTACAACTAGCTGGACTTCTGCAGGAAGTGATAGTGCTGTTGAGTATTCAATTACCGGTACTGCTCATGATGGTGGTGGAAGAATTCTAGCAACCGGGTACGTTAATTCATCTAATCAAGGCTCTCCTACCGTCGATATACTTAAAGAAGCTCTGTTTAAATTTCAGCTAGAGAGAAATGGACTAGCGGGCACGACCGAATCATTAACGCTTTTAGTAGCAGCAGCTACCAACTCTCAAGAAATTTTTGCTTCCTTAGACTGGGAAGAGATAACAAGGTAGGAGAACATATATGTTTTATTCTCATCACTTTGCGGAAGTGTCTAAACTCGCATACTTAGATAATGAAAAGAAACTATTTAAAGACTTAGGTTATACCTATACTCAGTTCTTTGATGTTGATGGAGCCCAAGCTTATGTATTATGGAATAAAGAACGTATCTCAATTGCATTTAGAGGTACAGAACCAAAAGAGACGTCTGATGTAAAAGCAGACTTACATGCTACAAAGTTTAACGGCTATCATGAAGGTTTCTATATTGAGTATATGAAGCTTCATGATAAAATAAAAGACAAAGTAAAGAATCTTTTGCAAAGAAGTAAAAGAGAATTATATATTTGTGGTCATTCATTAGGTGGTGCAATAGCTACAATTTGTGCTGTTCATTTCCCTCTTGAAGCAACAGCGTTGTACACATACGGTTCACCAAGAGCACTATCTCGCTCTAGAGCAAAAGAGTTTTGCGTACAACATAAACGACATGTAAATAATAACGATGTAGTACCTAAAGTACCACCTGCGTTTATTGGTTATAGACATGTCGGTGAACTCTGCTACATTAACTACTATGGTAACATTCGTAAGATGACTACCTGGCAGAGAATTAAAGATCAATGGCGTGGTCGTTGGCATTGCTTGAAGGTAAAGAAAGTACCTTTCGATGGCTTATTTGATCATTCTATTGGTGAGTATGCTAAGTACTTAAGTGATGGTGAATAATGGAGCTTATTGATAAGTTATTCAGCGATACACTTTGGATCTATACAGCTATACTAGGGTCACTTCTCGGTGCAGCTTTCTTAGCATATTTTAAAGATACCCATATGGGTATATGGGCTTACGGTAAGCTCGATCAGTTTTTAGATTATCTTGTTAACAAATACGGTTGGAAGCGGTTAGAACAACCTGAAGATGCTTGGCGTAAAAAATATCCTCACGTTACGAAAAAAATAGATGAGTTAGAAAAGAGAATTGTAGAGTTGGAAAGGGGATGATAAATGTTAACAGCAGAACAGTTCGGGAGTTTATTTCCTAATTGCAAGGACCCAGATGGCTGGGTTGACGCAATGAATGAAGTATTCCCAAAATATGGCATTGATACCCCACAGCGTATCGCGTCATTTATTGCGCAATGTGGTCACGAGTCAGGTGGCTGGCGTGTCTTTGAAGAAAATCTTAATTACTCAGCAAAAGCATTAGATGCTGTATTCGGTAAGTACTTTGTACGTGTAGGAAGGGACGCGAATGAATACGCGAGACAACCAGAGAAGATTGCAAACGTCGTATACGCTAATCGGATGGGCAATGGCGATACTGCCAGCGGCGATGGTTGGTATTACCGTGGTCGCGGTCCTATTCAGCTAACTGGTTTTAATAACTATAAAGCATTCTCTGACTGGTCAGGTATTGATGTAGTCAATAATTCTAAATTGGTTGCTGAAGACAAAGAGGTTGCTCTTATGTCTGCAATCTGGTATTGGGACACTAACAACCTAAATAAATATGCAGATAGTGGTGATATTAAAACTATGACCAAGCGTATTAATGGTGGCTATATTGGTCTTGAAGATCGTATCCATCATTGGAAAGAAGCACTTCATATGCTAGGCGCAGAAGCAGGCGAGCATGATGGTGGGGATGATATTGAAATTCAAGATATCGGAGTACACCGCGGTGTACTCCGTCGCGGCTCTCACGGTGAAGGTGTTAAGATGATGCAAGAGGCACTAGGTATCGGTGCTGATGGCGTTTTTGGTCCAGGTACAGAAAGATCTCTTAAGCTGTGGCAACATGAAAATGATCTTGTTGCTGACGGTATTGCTGGTCCATCTACACTAGCTAAACTTTTAGGATAAATTATGATACTCGGTGTGATTATTGCATGTGCTTTAAATACAGTTGAAGTTAATCCAGACAACTGTATGTTGCTTATATCTGAAGTCGTTTTTGATAATGAGCAGATGTGTCAAGAAGCGGTAAGTAAAGCATTACAAGAGCCGGAACTATTGATTAATTTACTAGCTCTCGATATGAAAATATATAATACAGAATGTATTAATATCGGAGGCAGCTACATCTAGAGGCATATATGCTAAGAGTGTATCTACTAATTTTTGTTTTAGGTCTTGTAGGGATCTTTGGCTACGGTGCGTATTGGTATTATACTGATACGCAAAACCGTATTGCACAGTTGCGTGAAAACAACGCAAAACTAGAAGTAGCAAATCAACAAAATCAGGCTGCGATAGATACATTACAACAGCAAGCCGTTGCTAATGCAGCTCGAATGCAATCGTTGCAAACAGAGCTACAGAAGGCAGAACAGTATGGTGATGAGTTAAGGGCAACGTTACAACGTCATAACTTAACTGATTTGGCAAGACGTAAACCAGGGTTAATACAAAATAGGATTAACAATGCAAGTGACAAACTACTCGATGAAATTATTAGCGATACCACTCCTAACAGTAGCCCTGCTCCTAACTAGTGGGTGCGCGGCATTAATACCTGAAAAGGAAATTGTTACAGTAACTAATACTGTGCCGGTCGATATTCCTATTGCGTCAAGACCTAAACCGGTTAATTTAATTAAGGGTGAGTTCTACGTAGTTACAGAAGAAAATTACGAGCAATTCATTACTGATTTTAAGAAAAAGAATGGTGAAGTAGTATATATTGCAATGTCCGTGAAAGACTATGAGAATCTGTCTATAAATGTTTCTGAGTTGAGAAGGTATATCAACCAACAAAAAGAGATCATTGTATATTACGAAACCGCTGTTAAGGAATCCAAGGAAGACATAAATAGGTCAGAGACTCCCGTAAATAATAATAACTAAAAAGGGAACGTTAATTGGCAGGTAAAAAGCTAGAAGCGGGCTCAATCTTTGAGCAATTAGATGTTGATGTCAACGGTCTTGTTACTGATGAAGAAATGTCTCGTGCGAAAGAAATCGCCGAGTTTGAACATAGACGTAAAATGCAAGAGAATGAAGATAAAAAAGAAGAGCAAATCCGTGCCATGGCCTGGTTTGCTCTTTGGGGTATGTTACTATACCCAATATTGATTTTATTAACATCGTTTTTTGATGTAGATGACGCAGCTGCAATCATCGGTGATATTGCCCCAACATACTTTGTGGCTATTGCAGGTCTTGTCGCTGCCTTCTTTGGCGCACAGGCTTACACAAAGGGTTCAGGAAGTCATAATAGCACTTCAGAGCCAGATAGAGCAAATAGAAAATAATGGCTGAAGAACAGCAAATTAAGACAGAGGTAGAGTTGCTCAAGAGAGATTTTGAGCAGCTTGCTTCTATTACGGAAAAGTTAGATGTTGCTATTGACAAGCTGTCATCTGTGGCATCTAGCTTAGACCGTATGATTGCTGTACATGAAAACCGTCTTGAATATCATGACCAAATAGATAAAGAATTATTTACCCTGATTGAAGAAAGACGTAAAGAGGCAAAAGAACAATACGAGGCGCTTCACACGCGTATGGGTAAAATGAGAGACGAATTCGATTCAGATTTAGCAGACGCAATGAGAGAAATCATGCATGAGATTAAGGATCTTAAAAGAAAAGATGCTATGTTTCATATTGAGATGTCTGACCGTCTAACCCGTCTTGAAAAATGGAGATGGGTAATTACTGGTGGTGCTATCGCTGCTGGTTTTATGTTCGCAAAAATGGATATTATTAATATACTTTTTAGTTGATTTCTGCTGCAAAACCTATTATAATCACCGTGAGGGTGATAAGAAATAGGATTATATTATGTCTGATTATATTGATATCAAGTATGCGGGATTACTATCCCCGCGTCTAGACCGCTACAAGGTCAAAAACCACAACCCATATACGGCTAACTTTAGATGCCCTGTGTGTGGTGACTCCCATAAGAACAAATATAAAGCAAGAGGATATCTCTTCTCTAAGAAGGGTGGTCTATTTTATAAATGTCATAACTGTGGTTTTAGTTCTTCTCTAGGTAATTTCATTAAAGAGATCGACCCTACACTCTATAAACAATATATATTAGAACGCTATGCCGAAGGTAATGCACGTCAGTCTCACGCTAACGTACACAGCATAATGACGTTTGATCAGCCCGTATTTAAAAAGAAAAATTTACTTGACGAGCTACTAGATTCAGTATATAATACTAAGGCAGAGGAGTACTTACGAGCTCGTAAAGTTCCAGAGTCTAAGTGGAAAGATCTCTACTATATAGATAACATAGAAAAGATCGAACAACTTTCAGAAAAGTATAAAGATCGTATCGTAGGTAACGAAGAGCGCCTTGTGTTGCCGTTCTTTGATAGAGACGGTAAACTTGTCGGAGTAACCTGTAGAGCCCTAGGAGACGAAAGGCTCAGATATGTTACCGTACGTGTTAACGAAGATAAGCCAATGATCTTCGGTCTTGATAAAGCTGATATTACTAAAGACATTTATGTTACTGAGGGACCTTTAGATAGTTTGTTTCTCGACAATGCTGTCGCTGTAGGTAATACTGACCTTAAAGCTGTCAGTCATTACTTGCCTTTTGAACGATTAGTGTTTATATTTGATAATCAGCCTCGTAATAAAGAGCTTATCAAGATCATGAATAAGGCTGTTGAGAGCGGCGCGCGTATGGTCGTCTGGCCTGAAAATATTTTTGAAAAAGATATCAATGATATGGTTCTCAAGGGTATCGACGTTACTCAAGTTATAAGTAGTAACACCTTTGACGGTCTTGGATTGAAGTTACAATTTACAAAGTGGAAAAAAATCTAATGAAAGCAAAGCTTGTTGGTTATACTCAACCATTCGGTGAATTTAAGAAACAGTTTGATAATGCATTAGAACTAGTAGCATATTGTGCACGAGTATCTAATCCATCTAATCAATTTAATAAAGAAACAGCCGATAAGCTTATTCGTTATCTTGTAAGGTATAAACATTGGTCTCCACTTGAGATGGCTTCTGCTACCCTCGAGATTGAAACTACTCGTGATATTGCACGACAAATGCTTCGTCATCGCTCGTTTTCATTTCAAGAGTTTTCTCAGCGTTATGCTGACCCTACAGAAGATCTTGAGTTTGTTAAACGAGAAGCACGATTGCAAGATACTAAGAATCGTCAAAATTCAATTGAAACAAACAATGAAGATTTACATAAAAGCTGGTTAATAAAACAGCAAATGATTATCCACGAAGCTAAATTAGCTTATAAGTGGGCGATTGAAAACGGTATTGCAAAAGAACAAGCAAGAGCAGTCTTACCTGAAGGTTTGACTGTATCTAGACTTTATATGAATGGTACTCTTCGGTCATGGATTCACTATATTGAATTACGGTCAGGCAATGGTACGCAGAAAGAGCATATTGAAGTGGCCCGTGAATGTGCTTACGCTATTGCCAGAATTTTTCCATTGGCTGAAGAGTTTATCACTAAGGAACAAAATTGATGTCGCCAGATATTCTAGTACAAAAAAGAGATGGACGTAAAGAACCACTAAACCTAGATAAATTTCATAAAGTAGTAATGTGGGCCTGTGAAGGTATCACAGGTGTATCTCCTTCTGAAATTGAGATTAAATCACACGTACAGTTTTACAATAATATTAGATCAGTAGATATTCAAGAAACATTAATTAAAGCATCAGCTGATCTTATCTCTGAAGATACTCCTAACTATCAGTTTGTTGCTGGTCGTTTAATTAACTATCATTTGCGTAAGCAGGTGTATGATCAGTATGATCCTATTCCTTTGTATGATCATATTAATAACGTTGTAGAGAAAGGATTCTATGACTCTCTTCTATTAGACTGGTATACAAAGCAAGAGTGGGAGTTACTAGACGGCTATATTGATCATAACCGTGATGATCATCTCACATACGCTGCTATGGAACAGTTCCGTGGTAAGTATCTTGTACAGAATAGAGTAACAAAAGAGATTTTAGAAACACCGCAAATGGCATATATGCTGATTGCTGCAACACTGTTTCATAAATACAACAACGGTGAACGTTTAAAATATGTAAGGGAATTCTATAATGCAATTTCAAACTTTGATATATCGCTACCAACACCTGTTATGTCCGGCGTTCGAACCAGCGTACGTCAGTTTAGCAGTTGTGTCCTCATTGAAACTGGCGACTCTCTGGACTCAATAAATGCAACATCCTCAGCCATTGTTAAATACGTTTCAAAGAAAGCTGGTATCGGCATTGGCGCTGGTAACATCCGTGCTCTGGGTAGCTCTATTAATGGTGGTCATGCTACTCATACTGGTGTTATTCCTTTTTATAAGCTTTTTCAGTCTTCTGTCAAGTCTTGTAGCCAGGGTGGTGTACGAGGTGGCGCAGCTACTTTATACTATCCGATCTGGCACTTAGAAATTGAGGACATGCTTGTCCTTAAAAATAATAAAGGTACAGAAGATAATAGGGTAAGGTATCTCGACTATGGTGTACAATTCAGTAAACTCTTCTATGAGCGCTTACTTGCGGGCGCAGACATCACGCTTTTCTCGCCCTCTGACGTACCTGGACTCTACGACGCTTTCTTCGAAGATACAGAAAAGTTCAAAGAGTTGTATGAACGAGCTGAACACAACACAAGAATCAGAAAAAAGACGGTCAAGGCTGTTGACCTCTTCTCAGCGTTCCTCCAGGAAAGGAAGGATACTGGACGTATATATTTAATGAACGTTGACCATGCTAACGATCATGGTGCATTTATTAGAGAGCTCGCTCCGATTAAACAGTCTAATTTGTGCTGTGAAATCGACCTTCCTACTAAACCATTAAAGGACATCTATGACGAAGACGGTGAAATCAGTTTGTGCACTCTTGCAGCCATCAACTGGGGTAACATCAAGAACCCAGCGGACTTTCAAAAGCCGTGTGAACTCGCAGTCAGAGCGCTCGACGAACTCCTCGACTACCAAGAGTATCCCGTACTTGCTGCGCAACTCTCAACCGTCGCAAGACGCCCACTAGGTATTGGTATTATTAACTTTGCATACTGGCTTGCAAAGCATAATACTAACTATACACATCCTAACCTACCGTTAGTAGATGAGTGGGCTGAAGCCTGGTCATACTACTTAATTAAAGCATCAGCTGATCTCGCAAAAGAGAAAGGCTCTATTCCTAAGCTGATGGAGACGAAGTATGGACATGGTGTTGTTCCAGTAGATACATATAAAAAAGAAGTTGACGAGCTAGTCAAAAGAGATTATAATATGGACTGGAATGGATTACGAGCTCAGTTAAAAGAGACAGGTATTCGTAATTCTACACTTATGGCTCTAATGCCATCTGAAACGTCTAGTCAGATTAGTAATGCTACAAACGGTATTGAGCCGCCTCGTAGCTATGTTTCTGTCAAGCAATCTAAAGATGGTATACTTAAACAGGTAGTGCCCGAGTATCGTAATTTAAAGAATAAATACGAACTACTATGGGATCAACATACCCCCGAAGGTTATCTACAAATTTGTGCTGTTCTACAGAAGTATATTGATCAGGGTATCTCTGTTAACACTTCATATAATCCACAGCACTACGAAGATGAGAAGATTCCTTTAAGTGAGATGTTACGTCATCTAGTTATGTTCTATAAGTATGGTGGTAAGCAATTGTATTACTTTAATACGTATGATGGTGCTACTGACGACATGGATGAAAAGAAACCAGAATTACAGCAAACACCAGTAGATGGTGAAGAGTGCGATAGTTGTGTAATTTGAGGTTGAAATGCAATCAGTATTTGATCAGACTAACAAAAAAGACCAAGTAGAGAACGATGCTTTTTTAGACAAAAGCGGTGGTGTTACTATTGCTCGCTTTGATAAGCAGCGTTATAATATCTTTGATAAGTTAGTAGATAAGCAATTAGGTTTCTTCTGGCGACCAGAAGAAGTAGATGTGTCTCGTGATAGTAAAGACTTTAGAGATCTTAGCGATCATGAAAAGCATATCTTCACATCTAATTTAAAGCGTCAGATTCTTCTTGATAGCGTTCAAGGTAGAGCTCCAAGTGTTGCTTTTTTACCTGTTGTATCGTTACCTGAATTAGAAAATTGGATTGAGACTTGGTCTTTTTCTGAAACTATTCATAGTAGATCTTACACACATATCATTCGTAATGTGTATAGTGATCCGTCAATCGTATTTGATGAGTTACTTAACATTACTGAGATTGTTGATTGTGCTAAAGATGTATCTAAGTACTATGATGATCTAATTGAATACGCCTCATGGTATAATCTACTCGGTGAAGGTAAATATCGTATTACCGGTAAAGTGTCTCAAGAAGACAAGTATGTGAAGACAGATAGGTACGAGCTTAAGAAGAAAATTTGGCTTGCGATTAATTCTGTTAACGCATTAGAAGGTATTCGCTTCTATGTTTCATTCGCATGTTCTTGGGCATTCGCAGAGTTGAAAAAGATGGAAGGTAATGCTAAGATTATTAAATTTATTGCACGTGATGAAAATCTTCACCTAGCATCTACACAACATTTGTTAAAGCTTCTACCACAAGATGATAAAGACTTTGCAAAGATTGAAGCTGAATGCGAAGATCAAGTTCGTGATATGTTTGTAGAAGCAGTAGAGCAAGAAAAGCAATGGGCTGATTATCTATTCAAAGACGGTTCAATGATTGGTCTTAATGCTGATCTATTGAAACAATATGTAGAATGGATTGCTGCTCGACGTATGCGTAAAGCTGGTATTGAATGTCCTTATAAAGTACCTCAAGCCAGTCCTCTACCATGGACTCAGAAATGGATTGCAGGCGGTGAAGTGCAAGTAGCACCTCAAGAGACTGAAATTACGTCTTATATTGTAGGTGGTGTCAAGAAAGATGTTAACGAAAATACATTTGAAGGGTTAAGTTTATGATTGAAATTTATGGTAAGCCAATGTGTCCGTTTTGCGAAAAAGCAAAAGCGTTATGCGAGCAGAGAAAATTTGAGTATGTGTATAAGTCATTAGGCACTGATTATACAAAAGAAGAGTTATTAGAGACTTTTCCTGGTGCACGTACTGTACCTCAAATTATCGTAGGCGGTAATAAAGTTGGTGGTTATGATGGTTTTGTAAACTACATTGAAGAAACCGGATTTACAGGTACCGGTCATGGACTATAATGTGGAAGATATGGGCTAAAGCATTAGGTGAAAAAGCGTTTCCAGGTAACCGAGATGCTGATAAAGTAGCGTTAATTAGAACAGCAATTGTACTAATCTATATTATAACAAACATGTTTATCGTAGCAGGTGTAATCAGACATTGGTGATGAGAGTAGGTTTTACAGCAAGTACATTTGATTTACTACATGCAGGTCACATTGAGATGCTAAAAGAAGCTAAAGCTCAATGTGATTATCTTTTTTGTGGTTTACAAATAGATCCTTCAGTAGATAGAAAAGAAAAAAGCCGTCCAGTACAGACTATCGTAGAAAGATATATACAACTGAGTGCAGTAAAATACGTGGATGAGATTGTACCGTACGCCACGGAAGGAGACCTGGAAGACATTTTAGAAGTGTATCCTATTAATGTGCGTATCCTAGGTGAAGAATATCGCGATAAGGATTTTACTGGACGAGATATTTGTAAAAAACGCGGTATCGATTTATATTTTAACAAAAGAGATCATAGATTCAGCTCTTCATCGTTGCGCAATAGAGTCTATGACTATCAGTCATTAAGAAATTAGTAAGAGGATATACATGACATCTAAAACAGCAGAAGAATTAATGTGTGAAAGCTGCGGCGCTGAATACACGGTTACTTACGATAGCGACAATATTACCGATGAGATTATCTATTGTCCTTTCTGTGGAAGCAAGCTAGATAGTTATACAGATGACGAACAAGGCGAGTTAGATTTCGGCGACGATTAAGATGTGGTTATACGAAGGTAAGGAATTTACCTCCGATATGATTGGTGATTACTTTGGTTATGTTTATTTAATAACCGACTTACATAATGATAAAAAATATATTGGAAAAAAGTGGTTTTGGAATACTCGTAAGAGACCTCCGCTTAAAGGTAAGACAAGAAAAAGAACTGTAAGGTCTGAATCAGACTGGATGGATTATTATGGATCCAGTGATGAGGTAAGGTTGTTGGTAGAGCAGTCCGGTCGAGAAAGATTTAAAAGAGAGATATTACGTCTCTGTATGACCAAAGGTGAATGTACTTACTGGGAAGCTAAGCTGCAGTTTGAGCGTGATGTTCTATTGAAGCCTGATGAATATTATAATGCTTTTATCGGGTGTAAGATACACTCAAAACATGTGAGTAATTTAAAAGATGATAGTTCATGAAACACAAACCCCGGAAGGCCAGTTAGTAAAAAGAACTGATTTTCGCGAGTACGCAATTAGTGGTCGTGAATTTAGATATAGAGCTCCTGCGTGCGAGATTGTAACGTTTGATAATGCATTAGCTTTAAGTGGTTCTTGGGAACACGGTCTTGCTGGTATTCTTAAAGGTGATAAATTCTATCACGATCGTTTTACTAAAGATGCAAATAACTTTAGAACTAAGAGTCCTTTTTGGAAGGATGCAAGAGGTTCGTTTGAGTTAGAAACTCACTTTATAGAACGAATCGAGGTTGATGAATGTATCTCTTGGTTTAATATTGGTCAATATTGGCATTGGTTCTTTGAAGATCTTCCTCTCATTGAAGCGTTTAGAAAACTACCAGATGTTCCAATCTATACTAACCATCTAACACGTTATCAGTTAGATAGCTTATCTTTCTTCCCTAATATTTTATCTCGTGTTGTACAGGTGGACACTCCTGTTATTCTCGAATGTAAAAAAGTTCACGTAGCCACCTATCCTGCTATCTCTTACAGAGGTAAAGCAGCAACATGGGCTGTAGATTTTCTTAGACAGAATCTTATTGGTGAACCGGTAGAAGATGGTCCGAAGCGCATCTACCTTTCTCGTAATGATGCTGTAGCACGCAACGTAAAAAACGAGTCTGAAGTTATTGATATGCTTGTCAAAGACTATGATTTCTTCCCTATGAATACTCATAAAGAGAACTCTTTGTCAGGTATGACCTTACAGCAAAAGTTAAATATGTTTGCAACCGCAGACGTAGTAATAAGCCCTACAGGTGCCGGACTAACACATACACATGCAATGAAGCCAGGTTCTACAGTTGTTGATTTTAATCATGGGTTTGAAGTAAGTGAAGAATGCGGATGGAATAATATTGCTATTCCCTGTGAGTTGAACTGGCACACTTTCGTTGCTGAAACATTAGATATGCCAGCAGAAAGACCTAAGCCAAAGAACTCTCACATGCGTGTTGACATTAATACACTGAGAGATACATTAGATGTTGCGCTTAGTAAAACCTCTTAAAGGACATTCAGGTGCTCAAGTATCTCTTTATGAAGAAGACAATGAGTACTTTGTAGTAAAAGAAAACTACTCTAAAGCTCGGCAAAGTGCTGCTATACTTGAGCTTTTACCTTTCCCTACACCTCATGTCTTTGAGGTATCTGATACTCATATTGTTATGGAGTATATCAACGGTCAAGACATGGCAACATATCTTGAGTCGGCTGATGATAACGCTGTAAATAAGCTGATTGATTTTCTTAAAAGTTATATTCAATGGTGTTTAGATAATTCAGATGAGTATGTATTTGAAGAAGAAATAGAAAAAAAAGTTCTTGATGTAGGGCATTGTATTAACTTAAACGCTTTCGTTGAAGAGTTAAAAATTCCAATGCCTCGAAGTATCATACATGGTGATTTTACATTAGAGAATATCATGTATGCAAATGATCAGTTTTATTTTATTGATGCTAATCCTACTGATCTAAATAGTATTTACTTCGACGCTAACAAGTTAAGACAAGATCTTGACTGTTTATGGTTTATACGTAATAGAGAAGATAAAGTACTCCATAAGATTGTTTGTGATAAAATTAGTAGAGAATTAAAAAAACAGTTTGATTTTATGCGGAATGATACTATAATGGTATTAATGTTAGCAAGAATCTTACCATATACAAAAGACGAAGAGACCGAAAAATTCTTAATGAAGGAAATTGACAAACTATGGCAGTAATTATTCCATGTGCAGGTCGGAGTTCTAGATTTCCTGGAACACGACCTAAGTTTTTATTGACATTGTATAACGGTGATACAATGTTTGAACGTGCCGCTAAGCCATACGTTGAAGCAGGTGAACAAGTACATTTTATTGTTCTAAAAGAACATGTAGAAAAGTATGACGCTAAAATGGCTATCGAAATAGCATATGAAGGATATGATAATGTATTCATTCATGTGTTAGATGATGTAACATCTGGTCCTGCTGAGACTGTATATACCGTAGCTAGACGTCTAACAAGTCAACCAATCTTTATTCAAGACTGTGATAGCTATTTTGATGTTAAGTTAAATTACGATAATCAAATCTGTGTAGCTGACTTGAGAAAGTTTAAGGACGTTACTAATGTTGCTGCTAAGTCATATGCTGTATTGAACGAGCAAGACATGATTACTAATATTGTAGAGAAGTCTGTAGTAAGTAATCATATTTGTGTCGGCGGTTACGGTTTTAAATCAGCAGAAAAATTCTGTGAAGCGTTTGATGAATTAAAAGATTCATCTGGTGAGATTTTTATCTCTCATATTATTAAACGTATGCTAGAAGATACATCGTTTGAAGCTTACCAGGTAAGTGAATTTACTGATGTTGGTACTTACGATGAGTTTGTTAAGTATAATCAAACCCGTCCTACAATTTTCTGTGACTTAGATGGTACAGTATTTGTTAATCAATCTAAGTTGTTCAGTAACCACTACGGTAATATTCCTGAAATTATTGAACCTGCAGTAACGTGGTTACTAAGAAAAGAAAGACATGGTAGTAAGATTATCTTTACTACATCACGTCCAGAAAAATATAAAAAGATTACTGAGCGTGCATTGCAAGATTGTGGTTTTCAAGACATAACTGTATTATACGATATACCACATGCACCAAGATTAGTTATTAATGATAATAGTAAGACAAATCCATACCCTACTGCTATTGCTATGAACGTTCCGCGCAATGATGAGAAGTATTGGAAAAACTTGCTATGATTAAATTTCACGAATATGCCGAACGCAAAGGTTTAATTACTGATAGTAACGTTCTTAAGCATATTGCTGCTCTTGAAAGCTCTATCACTAAGAAGACATTTCAGGAAGTAGCTGATCTAGTTTATAAATTTACATTTGACGAAGACCCTGATCCGGATATTTTTACCGGTCACAAATTCTTCAAAACAAAAGTAGTTAAACCTACATTTGGTAGAGAAGATTTAATGCGTAAAGGTCTTATGCCTTTTAGAATGATCTTTGCCCGACACGCTGAAAAGATTCGTATGCCAGGTAACCCTGAATTTGATACTACAGGGGTTGTACGCTTTGAAAACTTTTTAAGTAAAGAGCATAAAAACCAAGTATTAGAAGAGATTAAAAAGTTTCCTCTTATTGAAAATATCCAGCCACACAATACCGTACTTGGTAATGTAACAAAAGAACAAACATCAGGTATCTATAAATTTATTTACGAGACTGATCTATACAATATATGTGTACAAGCAGCTCATCGTAAGCCAGAAGATACAGCTGCACGAGATCATTTCTTAAAGACATCATACATTCAGCGATTACAAAATAATCCAGGTATGAATGATATTCAAAAAGTATGTCACAGCGATGTATTTTTCCCTTGTCTTAAGTATTGGTATTTTCCGGAAGGAGTATCGTTGGAAGAAGGTCCATTTAACTATGCGTTAAATAGCGTTCAATTAACATATGATGTATTAGACTATTGGTATGAAGAGTCTATTAAAATTGTAAACGATACATGGGATCGTAAATACAATAAAGGTCATGAAGAAGGTTCGTTGAGAGCTTTTCCAGAAGATCTCGCAAAGATGGGTTATGCATTAACACCTATTACTGTACCACCTAACACATTAATTATTGGCAATACAAGTGGATGGCATGCTCGTGGCGATGCTATCATCCCATCTGTTCGTAACGCTGTACATGGAGCTATCAGGGTAGAAACACCATATGACAACTACGCTTAAACCTATTTCTTATGCATATCTAGAGACTACTAACTATTGTAATCTAGATTGTAGTTTCTGTAATCGTAAAGACGTTATTGGTCCACTCAAGCATATGAGTTTGGATAAATGGCGTGAGCTTATGGAGAAACTAAAGTATCATCCTATCAAAGAAGCTAAGTTGATGGGTATGGGTGAACCATTCCTACATCCACAGTTTGATGAAATCTGTAGAATCTTTAAAGAGTATTTTCCAAATGCGTTCTTAATTGTGGCAACTAACTGTCAGTATAGATTTACTGATAAGATTGAAGAAGCGTTTAAGTATATTGATCTTGTATATTTCAGTATTGATGGTTATAAAGAGTCGTACGAACGAGATCGTGCTCCTGCTAAGTGGGACAAGCTTATTAAGTTCTTAGATGAATTTAAACAGCGTGATAGACATGGTGCTCGAGTAACCTGTAATTATGTTGTTAATCCAGATAACGTCTATGACATCCAAACCATCTATGATGAGATTGTAGTTCCGTATGAGCTAGAAGAGCTGCGTCTTAATATTGCACAAGAGTGGTCCGAAGACAAGAGTATGCCTGGAGGTTATACTGAAGAGCAACTACAATATCTAAGAGATAACTGGAAGCAGAATATTAAAGGTAAGTCTAAATGGGACTATGATAAATGCTTCTGGCCACAAGAAGGTATTTACACTACAGTAGAAGGTAGAGTATTAATGTGCGCGCTTAACACAGGAGCACGTGCATTTGGTAATATCTTTGAACAGGATATTGATGAGATTAGACATAGTCTTGAATATCAAATGGTACAGCATGGCTGTGAAATGAATCAACCAACAAAACATTGTCAGAATTGTTCTTATAAAGAACTAGTTCCTTTGTTACAGTCTTTAGGTGTACATAATGAAGTATCGGAAGCACCTCGATAACGTAGTACGAACATCTGCACCTCATATCGATGACGGTAAGATTAGATTACATGCTGCGGAACGTAATGAGCCGTGGTCAGATAAGCTGTGGCAGAAATACATTAATAACCTGAAAGAGTCAGACGTACGCTGCTACCCTGATCAGTCGAAAGCAATCGATATGATTGCACATCATGAAGGTGTAAGGTCTGATCAAGTTACTATCGGTCACGGCTCTGATCAGATTATTAAAAACATCTTTGAATGTTTTACTATACCATACGGTAACGTAATAACTACAGATCCATGCTTTCCAATGTACGAAGTATATGGTAAAGTGTTTGATGTTGAGGTTGTTAAAGTTCCATATAGCAATCAACGTGTAGATATTGATGCTCTCGTTAACGCTATCAACCTTAACACATCTATTGTAATTGTTAGTAACCCCAATTCTCCCGTGGGAGACACATTCTCTCCTAATGAATTACAGCGTATTATCAATAGAGCGTATGAGATGGATGCTATCGTTGTAATCGATGAAGCATACATTGAGTTTTCTGACTGTAGAAGCTTTGCTGATACTGCGTGGGTATATCCTAACGTTATTGTTACTAAAACATTTTCTAAAGCGCTTGGCAGCGCGGGTATGAGATTTGGCTACGCTATCACGAGCGTATTGAATACAAGTATTCTTAATAAAGTCAAGAACATGTATGAAGTAACAGGTCCTACTCTTAAGTGGATCGAAACTGTTTTAGACAATTATGAAGACGTTCTAGAATATATTATCAATGTGAAACACAATAGAACTATTCTTACTGAATTGCTAAGTAAATACTACGATGTTGTACCAAGCCAGTGCAACTGGGTGCATACAACTAAAACTGATTTCCCTGATAATATCATCACCCGCCAGTGCACACTACCATGGAGCGATAAGACATGGACGAGACTTTGTGTGCCTGGGGACTACCGCCTGACATTAGAGATAGCACAGCCATGAAAATAGCGTTGTGTTTAAGTGGTCAGATGAGAGCAATGCGTCATTGTATTCATCAAGTTAACCTGGCATTTCCTAATTGCGATATTGATGTATACGCATCTACATGGGATACTGAGACAGAAGAGAATGAAAAGATTCTCAAAGACAAAGTTAATGTAGTATCGTTTGAAAGATACAATAATAAAGATCTTAATAAGTATTCAGAGTTAGAACAAGAAGCTATCATCAGAGGCTTTGAGGGTATTAAACGGGTAGAAAACTGGGCACCAGTTCCTGTTTGGAACCTAACACGTATTGAACTACTCGCCCAAAATAGTTATTATGCTGTGCAAGGCGAGTATGATTATATTGTACGTTCACGCTTTGATATGACTTATCTTGAAGACCTTACACCTCTTTTAAGTAGAGAGCAAATTCTTCTCTCTGAAGACATTGGTGGTTCCGCCCCTTGGGATATCTGGAAAGGGTCTCGTATGGTATTTGATGGGTTTGCTGCTGGTAGTCCAGCGCAAATGGAAGAGTATTATCGATTTGTTGATTGGCTTCCTTTATACTTTACCTATCATGATGAGACATTAAAAGCAGAACGTACACTTGGATGGTACTTAGATAGAGTAGCAGCTGTAGAGACAAAATTTGCTAGAGATATCGTTGGTATTCAAATTAATGAGACTGAATGGTATAATAGATCAAATCCAATACGTACAGACTCGCTAAGTAGTAAACAGAAGGGAACGTTTGACTTCTACAAACAAGACCTCAAAAATAATTATCCTGATTTGTATGAAACAATAGAGCATGTCTTTAAATAATAAATTCACAGTATACTGCGCACATAGATCTGGTTCAAACTATCTTGATCAACTAATTAGACTTAATACTGAAAGGTTACAAGTTGTAGAAAGTAATCGTAATAGTATCGAGTGGAAACACGGTACATATTGGCCTAATTATAACAACGACAGAAAATTTAATTGCCTTATTGCTAGAAATCCGTTAAAATGGGTTAATGGCTGTATGGAATTTAACGCTGATATGTGGAAGTGGTGGGGTGTAAACTCCGATACAAGAGACGAGCTTACATTCGATTATAAAGATAGAGTTGTAAGTATCAGTAAGATGATTGCTAAATGGAATAACTATTATAACGAGTGGCTAGATAATTCTGATTGCTACTTCGTATGGTATCCTGATCTGCTTAACTCAAGAGTACGTGATAATATCTTAAATGATATTATTCAGAAATATGGTCTTAGACGTACCACATTAAAAACTGCTTTACCTACTACAGTTCAGCATAGTGAAAATTATAATAAGAAAAAAACAGAACAGGAATTAGATCTTAACTACTATCCTAACTTAAGTGATCTGCAAATTCAGTATATTAAGGATAGTATTGATCCTGATTTGATTAAAAAAATGAGTGAGAGAAGAGAATATGAAAGTAGCGGTAGTATACAGTGGACAGCCTAGATCCTACGACAAGGTAGTTGATCAGCACGCTGATTTTTTCGAAGGTTTTGATGTAGATACATTCCATTCTACTTGGACTAAATCTACGCAAGAAGAGCGTGACTTAATTCTTAAAGCGCCGAGTATTAAGAATATATCTTACGTAGATTACAATGTATCTGATCGTCCTGATTTAATTCGTTTTGAAAAGCTACTTCTCAACCTAAAACAAAACCATCCTATTTTTATGCTTGGTCGTATTCAACATATGACTAGTGCTGCTTTAAATCTATCTTGGAATGATCTGATCGAGTATGACTATGTTGTTCGTATGCGATACGATTTTATGTACCAGGGTAAATTTAAAAAATTCATTCCTAAAAATGTAAATAATAACGATATCTTTATTACTCGCAGAATGGGCGGCAAGTCTAGTCCTATCAACGTTTGGGACGGGTTTGCATTTGGAAAGCCATTTGCTATGAGTCTCTATTTTGACTTTAATAAATGGATTCCATTCTCATTATACAACACGCATATTCAAAATTGGAAATATCAGCCTGAGTTTGTTTATGGTACATACCTACGTCACGTTCAATTGAACGTTATTGACTGTATGGTTAAGCCAGAACATTTCTATTGGGATGGTATGAATGTAGATGATCATAGAACAACAAGAACAATTCAATACTATCGAGACCTTGCTATGTTCCATCCTGAATGGTATGTACAAAAAGATGGTAGACTAGTTATCGAAAATGACAGTCCTACTGTTGAGGATTCTTTAATTATCGATACATTAACTAAAGAAGGTTTTAATTGTGTCAAAGTATAACAGACAGACGCCGTGTGTGTTTATTGACATTGAAGCAATGTTTCACGGCATTCCAAAAAATGCTTCTACAAGTATTAAACATTTACTTTATGAAGCAAACTATGGAAGGAAATTTCAAGGCCCAGGACAATGGATTCACAAAGGCAACGAAAAGGGTGGATGTATCTACCCATCTCTCGCCGCTGTACAGTCTGTTGTGTATGAAAGCTTTAAACATTTTACAGTAGTACGAAATCCTTTCGACCGTTTTATTAGTTTTTATACAGACCTCTGTCTAGGCTCTACCAATCTAAGAGCTGAACTACCTCCCTTCTTTACAGACAATAACATTCAGGCAAGAGGCTTTACTGTCGATCAAGCAGTAGATATGGTATGCGAGTATACAAATGACGATGAAATTGATGAGCATATCGCATCACAGTCATCTTTTGTTTATGTAGATAACTGTGATGTACTTAAAATGGAAGCTTTAGATTGTGACTGGGGTGTTATGTGTAAGAAATTAAATATTGACTATCACCCAGTTCCAGTATATAATAAGTCTAATACTACAGTGCATCTAACTGAAGAACAAAAAGATAAATTATACGATAGATATAAACAGGATTTTGAAAGGTTTAAGTATGAGCGATAAAATTAAATTATTCGTAGGTTGCGCACCTAACGGTGAAGATGCAGAATCACTGATGGTGCTCGAGTATACCGCTCGTAAAAATTGCTCCATGGATATTGATATTACATGGATGAAACACTCTACAGACGCTGAAAGTATTTGGGGTGGATGGAATTCACGTAGATGGGCAACTCCATTTTCTGGTTTCCGCTGGGCAATTCCTGAGGCATGTGATTTTGAAGGTCAAGCTATTTACATGGACAGTGACATGATTATCCTAGCTGATCTTGCAGAGCTTTGGAATGAGCCATGGAATGATTCTGCTATTATTATGATGAAAGGTGATTGGCGCACCTGTGTGGCTAAATGGAACTGTGAACGCGCTGGTAAGGTTCTACCTTCTGTATCTGAGATGAAAGAAACACCTGGTGCGCACCAGCAATTGTTTACAGCATTGCAGCAGAACCCTCATCTACAGCAGTCATTTAACCGTCAGTGGAATAACTTTGATGGTGAAAATGATAAGCTAGAAGATATTAAGATTCTGCACTATACAGATATGAGTACTCAACCTCATGCCAAGTACGCTGTACCGCGTTTACAAGCTGAAGGTCGTAAGCATTGGTTTGATGGTGAGTTTAGAGCACATCGTCGTCAAGACGTGATCGATCTGTTCGAACAAATGTATAGTGAAGCACTTGAAGCAGGTATGTCACCTCATGATTACTATGATTCAAGCATGTGGATTGACTATAAAAAAGAATCACAAGCAGGTTATAGAGCTAATAATGGATTCGATGTTACTCAAGGTCAATGATGGACGTTAAAATTTTTATCGATAGTGCCAATCACGATCGATTTAGAGAGATGTTAACAAAGTTCGCCAGTGGTGTTTCAGCCACTAGCGATAATGTATCTATAGAATATGGATTGTATAGTAAGTGTGATGTGGCTGTCATCTTTGGTTCTTGGAAAGAAAGACCAGACTTGCATCATGTTGTTAAGCAGTCAGTAGTACAACAAGCAGATAATTATGTTGTATTAGAAACACCATTAGTGGGTAGAGGTCCTGTATCTGATGTAATGCAAGACGACTGGTATAGAATGGGTCTAAACGGATTCTTAGCCGATACAGGTAACTTTAATAATGTGTTGAGAGATGGAAAGAGATGGGAAAAAGTACAACGAGAACTCGGCGTCGAGCTCAAACCATGGCACGCAGACGGAGATTATATTCTAGTCGCTTTGCAGCTCCCGGGAGATGCTTCTCTAAGAGGTCTAGACATCAGCATGTGGCTGTATCAGACAGTACACGAGATTAGAAAGCACACTGATAGACCTATTTTAATTCGTACTCCACAAGTACCAAGAGCTTATAATTCAGAATTATTCTTTAAATTAAATGAAGAGATAAAAGATCTCGCATGGCAACAAGGCAGTAAAGATAACCTTAACGAGACGTTAGATAATGCTTGGTGTTCAGTCACATATTCATCTGGTCTTGGTATTGATTCAGTTATGAGAGGTACTAGAGCATACGCAATGGACACTGGTAGTTTCGTTCACAGTCTCGGTTATACAGATTTATCTACTATTGAAGACAAAAAGTTATTCCAAGATAGAACACAGTGGTTAAATGATTTGTGCTATGCACAATGGAATGTTGATGAAATGATGAAGGGAGAAGCGTGGAATCACATAAAAGAAGTGTTGTAAAAACTATCTTATGGAGATTTTTAGTGACATTTACAATATTGTATGCTTGGCCTGTTGCTGACGGACAGGAAGTACCTAACATTGTAGATATTAGTTATGGTCGTGGTGTAGGTTATACATTTACTCAACACGACTTAGGAGAAGAAATTCATAAAATCAGCACTACAAAGATTAGAGCCCAGCTGAGGGCAGAAGGTAAATTATAAAAATGGACAGAAATTTTGAATGTGTTACTTCTATGAATCAGTCTTACTATGATAAGATCGGTCATATTATGTTACAAAGCTTTATTGATAAATGGCCCGAGGATATTAACTTACGCATTTATCATGAGGATGATTTAGATATTCCTTATTCAGATAGATATGAATTAGTTGACTTAAGAGAAAATGAGCCTGAGTTAATTAAATTTATTGACCGTCATAAAAATAGAGCTGATCAGCAAAATCCATTAGAATTGCATTTAGGTGCTATTCGATTTGCATATAAGACATTTAGTATTTTTAATGCTCAAGATAACTCTGATGCAGATTATTTAATTTGGTTAGATGCTGATACATTTACACATACAGAAGTAACACATTCATTTCTCCGTACATTAATTGAACCAGATAAGTATTTAACGTATCTGGGTAGAAAAAATAATTATAGTGAATGCGGTTTTGTAATTTATAATTTAAATCATCCAGCTCATACTGCGTTTTTCGATACATGGAAACATTTATATGAATCGGATGAATTATTTAAATTAGAACAATGGCACGATTCTTTTGTATTTGATCAAATTAGAAAGACTTATGAGAAAGATGGGATTATAGAAAATATCAATCTTTCACCGTGGGGTAAAGATTACGACCATGTCTTTATCAATAGTATTCTCGGAGAATACATGGATCACATGAAAGGCCCACGTAAAAACGAGGGAAAATCACGGAAACAAGACTTATTCTTATCTAGAGAAAGCGACTACTGGCACTAACTCATTGATTTTCTTGAGGAAAATAATAGTTGCACTTAGTTGCTAGAGTTCATATAATATATGTGTTATCTGAGGAGATATGCATATGAACTGTATTGAAGTGATTGGCGGTACGAAAGATAGGAAAGAACTTGCTCAGCAGGTTACTGCTTGGTATTTGAAAAATGTAATGCCTCGTATGCGTACGCTTGATATTACTATCAAGCTAACTAAGTGTTATGAGAACGAGGCATACGGCTACTGCATGGAAGGTGAGAATAACCGTGAATTTGAAATCGAAGTTGATAAGAACCTTCGTTTATATGATTTTGTTTCTACTCTTTGCCACGAGCTTACTCATCTTAAGCAATACGCTCGTGGTGAAATGAAGCAATTAGATGGTGGTCGTACTCGTTGGAAAAAGAAGATTTATTCAGAAGGTACATCGTATGCTGAATCTCCTTGGGAGAAAGAAGCTTACCGTGTTGAGAAACAACTCGCAATGCAATGCTTTGAAGAGGTACTATAAGGTATAATAATGGCTACAAAATTAACTTTAATAAAAGAAGAACCTACTAATGATGATGTAGGTTTTAGTTTGAATGATGATAGTGATGGTGTCACTGTAGATGAACTGTCTAAGAACGCTATGGGTGGTACCGAAATGATGAAGTACGGTCTGTATGATCGACTTCCAAAGAGCATTAGGGATCAAGTACAAATTATTTGCTCTCGTGTACGTGAAGTGGATGAAACTAAACCAACTATTTTATGGCTTCACGATATGTTTAACGACCCTGAAGCTGTTCATCTAAAAGATGAAGAGAGTAGAGAACGATTTGCTAAGTTAGTGTTTGTGTCTAACTGGCAATGGACAACATATAATCTTGCTATGGGTATTCCTCACAGTGAAGCTATCATTCTACGCAACGCTATCGAGCCTATCGAATCACATGAAAAGCCAAATGATAAAACAGTACGTCTAATTTATCATACAACACCTCATAGAGGTCTTGAGATTCTAGTACCCGTGGTTGACTTCTTAACTAAGAATGGTTATGAAAATATTCACCTAGATGTGTACTCAAGCTTCGAAGCATATGGATGGCCGCAGCGTGATGAGCCTTATCAAAAGTTGTTTGACGTTATTCGTAACCATCCTAATATGACATATCATGGATATCAGCCTAATGATGTAGTACGTGAAGCATTGAAGAAAGCTGATATCTTTGCTTATCCATCTATCTGGCAAGAGACATCTTGTATTGCAGCTATTGAAGCGATGAGTGCAGCTTGTGCTGTAGTACATCCTAATTATGGTGCTTTACCAGAGACGATGGGTAACTTTGGGTTCTCATATCAATACCATGAAGATATGCAACAGCATGCTAATATTTTTGCTAATGTACTTGCTAATGTAATTAATCTATATGTTAATGATAGAGAAAAAACACACAGCCGTTTGCAATTCCAGAAAATGTGGGCTGATAACTTTTACAGCTGGGATATGCGCACTAAAGAATGGGAAGGTTTAATTCGTGGAATCCTCGCCGAAGAAAAAGGTAAGAAAAAAGCGTAAGCCAATGACTCAGGAGCAGCGTGAAGCTGCTGCTGAGCGTCTAGCTGCAGCTCGTGAGAAGCGAGCAAAGGAAAATCCTCCTGCTTATAAGTCTATTCATCCCGATGTTGTAGCTAAGCCGGATGATGATCCTTTGTCTATGAAAAAGGTAAAGGAATGGATTAAATATCAAAAAGAGCGTAAGTCCGCTCTTGCAAAAGCTGTACGAGCGAATGAAAAAGGTGCAGTAGCACAATATCATTCTTGTGTTGGTTATATTAATATCATGGAAGGATACTTACGCACAAGTATCTGGAATGGTCTCTTCTGCGGACAAGATGGAATACAACGCATGAAAAGCATATGTATATCTATGGCTTACCATCATGAAGGTCCAATGGCTGGTATGGCTAAACGTTCTGTAGGTGTATGGTATCCAGATCTTGGTCTAGAGTGGACAAGAGAGATGGACGAAGAATATTACAGACCGGTAAGAGGTGTGAAAACGTCACGGAAGAAATAAATATGCATATGGCAGAAATATTAAAGTTCCCTGACGACAAAGTTCACCGAAGCCCCCCCGCTAATGATCAGGTGGGGGAACAAGCACGGTTGTTAAAAAACAAAGAAAAGTTTGTAGAACGAATTGTAGAGCATTATGGTGTACAACTGCTGAACAAACTAGCAATGCGCGGATTTGATGTAGAAGATCCAAAGTTTATGTATGATTATATCTTCACTATGGAAACGCTACGCTCATGTTTATATCGTAATGTAGGTATTACACACCCATTACAGAAATTAAGTGATAGATCAGAAGAGCTAGTCGGTGATAGTGATTTTGATGTGGACGAAGACGAATAAAACAGTTGCCTTCTGGTTCAACTGACCTTATAATATATTATGAATAAACTGAAACTAAGGATGAAACCGTGTTACTTATTGACTTTAATCAAGTCGTCATTAGTAACTTTATGACGCAAGTGGGGGCGCATACTAATGTGCCTCTAGAGGAAGGGCTACTACGCCATATGATCCTCAATACAATTAGACTTAATCTTCAGAAGTTTCGTGATGATCACGAAGAAGTTATTATCTGCTGTGATAGTAAAAAGTACTGGAGACGAGATGTCTTTCCTTTCTATAAAGCAAGCCGTAAGAAGGACCGTGAAGCATCTGGTGTAGATTGGACTACCATGTTCAATACGCTATCTGTAGTACGTGATGAATTACAAGAGTTTTTCCCTTATAAAACTATTCTAATTGACGGTGCTGAAGCAGATGATATCATAGGTACTCTAGTACATAAATATCATGACAAGAGAGATAAAATTTTGATTCTCTCTAGTGATAAAGATTTTATGCAATTGCAGGTATACCCTAACGTTAAGCAGTATAGTCCTGTACATAAGAAGTTCATTCGTACTGCTGATGCAGAATTGTACCTGAAAGAGCATATTATCAAGGGTGATCGTGGAGATGGTATTCCTAACGTTGCATCACCTGATGCTTGTTTAGTTAACGGTGAACGTCAGAAGCCTATGCGTAAAAAGATGATCGATCAGATCGCTAATACTAACATTGAGACTTCTGGTGAGATTAGTGATGAGATTAGACGCAACTATGCACGTAATCGTCAGCTAGTTGATTTGTCTCAATCACCTGAATCGTTACAAGACAGAATTGTTGATGCGTATGAGAATTATAAGTTGAACGATCGTAGCAAACTGCTAAATTACTTTATAAGCAGAAAGCTTAAAAACTTGATGGAAAACATAAGTGAGTTCTAAATGAATTTAAGTGTATATGAACAGTTTCAGAATGTAAGCAAGGCTAAGACAGATAAAGAAAAGATTGCTCTTATTCATGAGTATTCTAAAGAGAACGCTTTTCGTACTATTTTAGACTTTGTTTTTAACCCGGGTTGGAAATGGTTGCTCCCAGAGGGCAATCCTCCATACAACCCGTCTCCTAAAGAGGCGGATTTACAAAATGTATTGAAGTCTGACTGGAAGAGACTTCAATATTTTGTAAACACGGCTACCGGTAAAGCAATGAAACCGCTCCGCCGTGAGACGATGTTCATTGAACTACTGGAAAATGTAGACTTCAATGACGCTAAACTTTTACTTTCAGCTAAAGAAAAGAAGCTACCTTTCAATGGAATCACAAAAAAACTGGTCAAACAAGCCTTCCCCGAACAAACCAAGGGGTGGTAAGTCTTCCAAAACCTATAGTCGTAAAAACTACGACAAGGGTTACGGTGATGAGCAAATTGATAAAGTGAGCAAGAAGCGTATTCTCTCTGAAAAGAGAAGACGTTTCGATCAAAAAATTCAGTATTTGATAGATAATGGTGATTATGAAGAACTCGAAGACTACTACGACTAGAGCGTTTGTAATCGGAAATGGAAAATCTCGCGAAGGTTTCGACCTTAAACAACTAAAACCGTACGGTACTATCTACGGTTGCAATGCGCTGTATCGGGACTATGCTCCTGATTACGAGGTGCCAGATTATCTGGTTGCCATCGATGACCCTATAACTAAAGAAATCAAAAAAAGCGATTTCCCTAAGAAACGGTTCATCCACCCACCAGAAGAAGAGCAGTTTGAGCATCCAAGTTTTAATCCGTTCTCAAGATTCAGATCCAATGCTGGTATGAATGCTATGATTGAAGCGCTTAAACATGGTAAGCGTGAGATCATTTGTATTGGTTTTGATTTTATTATTCATGATGATATTGCAATGAGTAATATCTATGATGGTACTAATGCATATGGACCAGAAACACGTACTAACCATGCTGATGCTGCTAGACGTGTAAAGTATCTTGACTGGTTTGCAAGACAGAATTACGAAGCGCAGTTTCGTATGATCCTTCCTCGTAAAAAAGATTTAAGAGTACACAGACTAGAATCTAAGAATCTTAAGGGAATGTTTATCGACGAATTAATGCCATACCTAAATAAAAGTGTCTGACATGGAGAATTGATGCCTCGTTACACTTTTCAAGACACCCTCACTGGCGAAACCTGGGATGAAATTATCTCCTGGGATGATCGTGTCGCCTTCCTTGAAGCCCATCCACATATTAAAACACTCATCACTGGCGCTCCATCTTTGGTTGGAAGCCGGTATACTAGTGGCATCAAGAATGATGACGGATGGAAAGAAAACCTCTCTCGAATCGCCGAAGCCCATCCGGGTACACCTCTGGCCGCTCAGCACGGCTCGAAAGATAGTAAATCTGTTAAGACGAGAGAAGTTGTTGATAAATGGAAGAAAAAAACCGGGGGTATAAACTCAACATAAGAGGTACGAAATATGGCAATTGCTCTTGATTTAATTGAAGATCACTTCGATACACAGTATGAGAAATCTTTAAGAAGAAATCAAAAGAAAACTAGAAGAAAACAACAAGCAAAGAAGCAATTGATAGACATAGAGGAAATTCAACCACGCACTGAAACACAATCATACGTCTTTGACGCCTTCGATGAAGGTAACAACTTACTGTTACATGGTGTAGCGGGTACAGGTAAAACATTTGTATCTCTTTACCTGGCATTAGACGATGTGTTTAACGGTGATGATTTAAAGAGATCGGTTACAATTGTACGATCTGTAGTACCCACAAGAGACATGGGATTCCTGCCCGGAAAGGAACAAGAAAAAGCAGCTGTTTATGAGCAGCCATATCAAGTAATGTGCAGAGAATTGACTGGCAGAGGTGACGGTTATCAAATTCTCAAACAAAGAGGTGTAATTAATTTTACAACCACATCATATATTAGAGGTATCACTCTAGACAATACTATTGTTATTGTGGATGAGTGTCAGAATATGACATTCCACGAGCTAGATAGTATTATTACACGTGTCGGTGAAAATACTAGAATCATCTTTTGCGGTGACTTTAGACAGACTGACTTAACTAAACCGTATGACCAATCCGGTATTAAAGAGTTTATGAAAATTCTTAATAGTATGAGACACTTTAAATCGATTGAATTTGATTATGAAGATATTGTACGTTCAGGTTTGGTGAAAGAATACATAATGGCAAAAGACGATTACAATGATCTTCAACCACGTAGAGCCACCGGCACTTAAAGAACTTAATACTGAATCCGTAGACGGTAAGAGATACTATGTTACACCGGAGGGTAAAAAATACCCTTCGGTCACCACTGTGTCTGGCTTCCATACAGCTGCTGAAATTAAAAAATGGCGGCAACGTGTTGGCGAGGATAAAGCAAATCGTATCACTACACAAGCTGCTACAAGAGGTACAGCTGTACATAAATTATGTGAAGACTATATCAATAATGTAGAAGATTATACTAAAGGTCATATGCCTGTTAACGTACACGCCTTTAATTGTCTTAAACCTTTATTGGATACGCATATTAATAATGTTGTGATGCAGGAAGCTCCGCTCTATTCTGATTTCTTAGAAGTAGGTGGTCGTGTAGACTGTATTGCAGAGTGGGATGGTGTATTATCTGTTATTGACTTTAAAACATCGCGTAAAGCAAAAAAGAAAGACTGGATTAAAAGTTACTTTATGCAGGAATCTGCATATTGTGTAATGTTTGAAGAACGTACTAAGGTACCAATCAGACAAATTGTTACCGTTGTTTATGTTGACGATGATGATCCGCAAGTCTTTATTGAAGACAGAGATAACTACATTTGGGATTTTGTAGATCTAAGAAAGCAGTTTAAGTCTTTTTATGGTGCTTAATATATTGGGCGTAGTTACGTAGTCTACCTCTGCGCCAGCCAGTAGGTACGTCACCTGTACAACGTCTCTCTTCTTTTGTAAAGTGATTACAAATCCAAAACCAGCCGCCTTTATTATTGTTATTAACTGACTTCATTCGCCGCGTCTCTTCTGAGTCACGATAGCCTTCTTTACCATGTACATGGTATTTGTAATGCTCTTTTAGTTTAGCTGATTTGCGTGCTTTGATCTCGGGTGGATTAGGTACGCCCCATTGACTATTACCCTCACCCTTTCTAGCCTCGCTCATGCGTCTCCGCGTTTCATCTGATTTGCGTTCACGTGGTCCAGGGATATTCTGAATCTTACGTATAGTTCGTTTGTTAGGTTTAACATCAACATTGTTGATCAGCTCACAACGATATTGCCTTTTGTACATCTCTGAGCGTACAATAAGCTTTTCAAGTACAGCATTAGTCTCGAGCAGCTCAAGAGACCGTGTGTTTTGTATGGTTTCTGTGAGAATCAGCAGTTTTTCACTGTGATCATAGTATAAAAAGTACATTTTTTTTCAATTTTTTTGTAACTCATTGATTTTTATGACGAAAAAAGTTCAAAAAACAGTTGATTTCTGGGTTCTTTGTACTTATAATAGTATATAGGAAATGAGGAAAACGTTATGACTTACGATGTTGAAGTTTTAAAAAGAATGATTGACAATCGCACTATGAACATTAAGATGTTCTCAAAGTATAATAATGTCGAAGAGCGACTTGCTGAAATGGTAAAAGAACGTCGTGAACTCGCTGCACTAGTAGAGAACGATGGTGTACCAATGGAAGGTGTTTATATCGACTCTATGTTATACTCAGCCCTGGCTGGTGCAGATACTTCTTGGTGGACGCGAGGTACCTAGTATCATATGACGATGTATGGGATATGAAGGAGATTGAAAATGTATAAGTGTCACTTCTACAGTTTTGGTTATACAAAGCACTTCAATACCTATGAAGAAGCTCTTGACTGTGGTCGCAAAAGCGGTTTCTCAGGATGGGTAGTAGAGGGTCCTATCGATGTACGGTGATCTAGAATTTGTTTGGATGATAATCCTGGGCCTTATTATTATAGGTGTTAGTATTGGTATTACTGTAGCTGTTGTAGTAAGTTTCTTACGATTAGGATGGAAGCTTGCACCCTATATTGCAATAGGTGCTGCGTTGATCTGGTTCTTTGGAGGAGTATAGTGGTAGAAAAATTAAGAGATAAAATTAAACGTCGTATGGATGAACTTCAGAAGATGATGGAAGCTAATATCCATATGGTAGAACCAGAAGTTGTTACAGCTCAGATTGAGTCAGTTTCTAAATTCTGGCCTTCTTTGAGCGATGAAGATGGTGATTATATTCACGGTGCTCGATATGCTATCGAGGAGAAAATGGAATGGTCGATTTGACAGATTCAGCTAACCTTTTAAAAAATATTGAACGTTGGGCGTATGATAAGTATGGTTATAGCCCCCGTGAATTTAGACAAGCTTGTTGCGAAGGGAGACTATCAGCGCATGAATACTACATTGAAACAGGATTCTTCGATGACGATGAACTCAGAAAAAAGGGCCGAGCGCCTAAAACTTCTACAGCTCACACATCTTGAGCTGGACACAAAAATTAAGAGAATGGAGACCAATCACGCTGATGATCTTATTGTGCGTGATCTCAAGAAAAAGAAGCTCAGACTTAAAGAACAAATCGAAAATATAAAGAGAACCTATGAAATCTAGGTGATTCATAGGTATTTTTTATGTAACTTTTTTGTAACTCCTTGATTTTCGTGAGGAAAAAACTGAAAAAACAGTTGATTTCCTGCCCTCTCGTTACTATAATATGTATATCAAATGAGGAGATCGATATGACTGATTTATATTATGATGCTGAAACCCTTATCGAAGCTATTGGGCTGCTGGATATGGGTGATCGTAGCGGCATGAAAAAGCTACGTAAATTGTTGAAAGGTAAACTTGCTGAGATTCATCAGTACGAAGAGTACGTGAATGAGCAAGTACTTGCTTATGAAGATGGTATTAGTGAAGGTCAAAGGAGCTTGTAATGTTAGTATATTGTGATTATATTGCTGATCGTATCAAGAATGGTCTGCGTGATGATTCTTATAAAGAAGAAACACTTATTAGTTATGTAGATAAGATCAACTGGGACTTGACACCTGAAGGTTATTTTAACTCGACAAAAAAGACTATTAAGGTTCAAGATAAAAGCGGAAGATGGTATAAAATAACTGTAGAAGAAGATGCAGCTTGATATAAAAAAAATCATCGAGAGCGATGTCTCTCACCGTCTTGTTAAGAAGGCTGGAAGAAAGTTTCTGAGAGAGATGTATTTTACTCCTGCTACATTTTTTAGACAGCTTACAGATCATGATTCGGAGCTGCTAAGTGAATGGGCTAGCGTTATTGCAGATGTAGATCTACCTGATGGTGAAAAGTACGAAGAGTTTCAACAGATGATTCTTATATCACAAATCCTCGCTATAGCAGAAGGTGTATATCTTGAGTCAGAAGAGTCTACAGTTAATGCGATTAGAGCAGCTGCTGTAATGTGCGTTTCAAATAATTTGCACCGTAAAGGTCTTGTTAGATGTTTTTATGACAATTTAACGTTTGGTGAAGATGGTTTAGATTTAAAGATAATGGAAAAGTTAGATGATTGAGGCAAATTAAAGTATTCGGAGATTGGCGCAGTCTGGTTAGCGCATCTGCTTTGGGAGCAGAGGGTCGTAGGTTCAAATCCTACATCTCCGACCAATAAAAGAAACCCGCCCTGCCTCTCAACGATGCACACTGCGGCGCCTACATCTACGGACGGTAGGGTAAACGTCATACAGAT
>Ga0129342_1000061_pt1 | contig 34745 bp, 34 predicted proteins | sample CPBDNA_5_FD_94426 | JGI IMG/M metagenome (GOLD analysis project Ga0129342, IMG submission 94426) | Freshwater to marine salinity gradient microbial communities from Chesapeake Bay, USA - CPBay_Sum_15_0.2_DNA | ecosystem: Environmental > Aquatic > Marine > Coastal | place: USA: Chesapeake Bay...
ATAAATGATAAAAAGAAGCTATCTGAACAAGGAATTCCGTTTTCAGAAATAGCCGAGAAGTCAGTCGAATTATTCTTTGTGCAAGTTTTTGAGCACAACTTTTTTCATGCAGACATGCATCCGGGTAATATATTTATACAGAAACATAAAGGCTCATTTAGATTTGTGCTTGTAGACTTTGGGATAATGGGGTCATTAAGTGAATTTGATAAAAAATATCTAGCAGAAAACTTCATTGCTTTTTTCAATCGCGATTATGCTAGCGTTGCTAGACTTCATGTTGAATGCGAGTGGGTACCTAAAGATACAAACATACCATCACTAGAAAGCGCAATCAGAGAGAACTGTGAGTGCATGCTAGATAAACCAATAAAAGATGTGTCACTCAGCGACATCATCGTAGGCCTTTTTGATACAGCAAGACGATTTAAACTTGAAGTCCAACCACAATTAATTTTGATGCAAAAGACACTGCTTTATACTGAAGGTTTAGGTAGGGAATTCAATCCTGAATTAGATTTATGGAAAACGTCTAAACCTATTTTAGAACAATGGATGAAAGAACAAAAAGGACCGAAAGTGATAGCAAAGAAAATCATAAATAATTTTGATGATTATTTAGAAATTATTCCAGAGATACCATCATTCTTCAGAAGAATCTCCAATCATTACAGTGGCAACTCTTCAGATTTAACAAAGAACTTTGATCAGTTGAAGGTTATAGAAAAAAAACTTAATTCAAACAAGATAAGAAATCACTTTTATTTTTCTACCATACTTCTTGTAATTATATTTATTGCACCTCTAGGTTTTCTTGATATCTATAAAGGAGAAGTTCTGCTATTATTGGCATCTCTAATGTACTTCTCAAAACCTAAATGAATGAAATAGATTTTAGCGAATCATTAAACAAACAACAGCTTACTGCTGTTAACTGTAATGAAGGTAATAAGCTTGTTCTTGCTGGTGCAGGCAGTGGCAAAACAAGAGTACTTACCTATAGAGTTGCAAAACTTATTAAAGATTTTAATGTACGGCCATCTGATATTCTTGCTCTCACATTTACAAATAAGGCATCTAGAGAAATGAAAGAGAGAATTGAATCTCTTCTTAAAATATCATCACAAGGTTTATGGTTTGGAACATTCCATGGAATTTGTAGAAGAATATTGAAAATACATTGGAGAGAGGCAGAACTATCTGAAAGATTTACGATACTAGATTCTCAAGATCAATTAAGACTTGTTAAAAGAATTATTAAATCAAATAACCTTGATGAAAAACTATATGATGCTAAATCTATTCAATCATTTATAAACCGGAAAAAAGATAATGGCATTAGGAGTAATAAAGTAAATGAAAAAGATGATGAAATATATGTTCTTGTCTATAAAGAGTATGAGTCCATTTTAAAACAAACACTTTCAGTTGATTTTGCTGATCTTATTTTAAAAACATATGAACTTTTATCAAAACACAAAAACATACTGTCATATTATGTTAAAAGGTTTAAACATATAATGGTAGATGAGTTTCAAGATACTAATTTATTGCAATTTAAATTACTGAGACTCCTTAATAGTGACACAGGGTCTATGTATGCTGTGGGAGACGATGATCAATCAATATATGGTTGGAGAGGAGCTTTAAGTAAAAATATAAAAAACTTCACAGACCAATTTGCCAATGTTGAAATTTTTAAGCTAGAACAAAACTATAGATCTACTGATAAGATTCTTAAAGTTGCTAATAGTTTGATCACCCATAATAAAAATAGACTTGGTAAAGAGTTATGGACAAACACTAGCAGAGGAGATCAGGTAAAAATATTTGAAGCTTACAATAATGATGAAGAGTCATCATTTATTGTTGATAAAATAAAAATGCTTGAAAGAGACGGCTATAAGAAATCAGAGATTGCAATCTTGTATAGAAATAACTTCTTGTCAAGAAGACTAGAAGAAGAATTAAATGGCCGAGGTATTCCCTATGTGATTTATGGAGGCTTTCGTTTTTTTGAAAGAGCCGAGATAAAAGATATGATTGCTTATCTGAGAATAATTGTTAACCCTGATGATGATGCTGCTTTTGAGAGAACTATCAACAATCCTCCAAGAGGTATAGGTCAGAAGACTATCGATATCATAAGAACTATCGCTAAGCAAAAAGGTTTATCTTTGTGGAGGACAATCAAAAATTTTGAACAACAAGAATATAAAGATATTACAGCAAGAGTTAAATCATCTCTTTCTACTTATATAAAAATTATAGAAGATATTGCTATAGACATTAATGACTTATCATTAGATGAAATTCTTAAGAGAATATACAGTGATTCGAAGTTGAAGCTATATTTCTCAGAACAAAAGGGTGAAGAAGCTATTTCTAAACAAGAGAATATAGAAGAACTTTTTGTGACTGCAGAAAACTTCATAAGAAACAATATTGATAGTGATAATATTGTAGACGAGTTTCTGGACAATGCAGCTTTAGAGGCTGGAGATTATCAAGCTAAACTAGATGAAGATCCAATCCAATTAATGACTATCCACTCTGCAAAAGGACTTGAATTCCCGGTAGTATTTTTAACTGGTTTGGAAGAAGGTATATTTCCTAATGAAAATAGAAAAAGTGGTAATGACTTTTTGGAGGAAGAAAGAAGGCTATGTTATGTAGCTATCACAAGGGCAATGAAGTTGCTTTATATAACCCATGCTAACGCAAGATATCTTCATGGTTCATATAATTATTTAATGCCATCAAGATTCATTAATGAAATTCCTTCCGAATTATTAGACAATATAAAATCAGATAGTCATCAGCAAATTAAAAAAAAATATCCAACAAGTAAAAGTAATACACATAACAATGTAGGTTTTAAAATTGGACAAAGAGTTAAACATCAAAAATTTGGCAATGGTGTTGTATTGAGCTATGAAGGCGAAGATGATAATTTAAAACTATATATTAATTTTGAAGACTATGGATCGAAATGGTTAGTACTTACATATGCACATCTAGAATTTTTATAACATGAAAAACAATAGGCGAAAATTTTTTAAGACAATCGGACTAGCTACAGCAACATCTATTATTGGCGGATTATATCCCAGACAAGTATCTGCAAGTAAAAAAGTAAAATGGAAAATGGTTACATCATGGCCTAAAAACTTTCCTGGACTTGGTGCAGGCGCCGAGACACTTGCTAATTACATCAATCAGCTATCAGGAGGCAGCTTGACTGTAAAAGTATTTGGTGCCGGAGAATTAGTACCCCCACTAGGTGTCTTTGATTATGTCTCGTCTGGAGGAGCACAAATGGGGCACTCCGGAGCATATTATTGGAAAGGAAAAACTGAAGCTGCACAGTTTTTCTCATCTGTTCCTTTTGGTATGACAGCACAAGAAATGAATTCATGGTTATATTATGGAGAGGGCTTAAAACTCTGGGAAGAAGTTTATAAAGATTTTGATTTAATACCACGACCTGCTGGTAACACTGGTGTCCAGATGGGAGGATGGTTTAATAAAGAAATTAATTCGACTGATGATTTGAATGGTTTAAAAATGCGCATACCTGGATTAGGAGGAGAAGTTTTAGCAAGAGCTGGCGGCACGCCTTTTACACTTGCTGGTTCAGAAATATTTACATCACTTCAGACTGGGGTGATAGATGCTACTGAATGGGTTGGACCCTATAATGATCGAGCATTTGGTTTACACAAAGCAGCACAATATTATTATTACCCTGGTTGGCATGAACCCGGACCCACTCTTGAATGTATTATTAATAGACAAGCATATAATAAGTTATCTAAACAGCTTCAAAAAATAATTGATATTGCATGTAAAGCTGCAAACATAGATATGCTATCAGATTATATGGCTAAAAATTATCAAGCTCTAGAGTATTTTGAAAAAGAGAAAGTTGCAATGAGACAATTTCCAAGAGAAGTACTAGTCAAGCTTAATAAAATTAGCGATGAAGTCTTGCTTGATTTAAGCCATGAAAATAAAATATCAAAAAAAGTTTACGATTCTTACACAAACTTTCTTAAAAGAGTAAGACCTTGGACTCTTATATCCGAGGACGGATATCTTAGTTCACTTAAGTAGCATATGGGGGAGGTTTGTTGCAAGAGCTGGCAACATGAATACTGCAATAACCAATAAAACCTGTATTAACAAAAAAGGTATTATCCCTTTATATATCTCGATTGTCTCTACATTTTTTGGCAACACGCCTCTTAAGTAAAATAAAGAAAATCCAAACGGCGGCGTGATGAATGAGGTTTGTAAAACTAAAGCAATTAATATACCTACCCATAGTGGATCAAAGCCAAGTGTAAATAGGGCGGGACCTATTAATGGAATTACAATAAAAATAATTTCTATAAAATCTAAAATAAATCCTAATAGAAACATTATTAAAAGAACAATTGCTAGAGTCATTAACTTATTATTTGGCAGTTCTATTAAAAATTTATGAATAAATTCTTCGCCTTCTAAACCCCTAAATACGAGAGAAAATAACATTGCGCCAATCAATATCATAAAGACCATACTTGTTAATTTAATAGATTCATAAACACATTTATCGAGAATATTTTTTGATAAATTTTTTTGAAAAAGAGCTAACAGAATTGCTCCTAAAGCTCCAATACCGGCAGCTTCAGAGGGTGTAGCTATACCAAATATGATAGACCCTAAGACTATAAACATAAGTCCAAGCGGATATACAACAGATGAAATGCTTGCTGCCTCTGTAGACGATACAACTTTAGTTTTTATACGTAACATTTTTAAATATATGATATATAAAATGGGAAGTATCAAACCTGGTACGAGAGCTCCTAAAAATAAATCTGCTATTGTTATACTTTCAGGGCTAAAAATTCCCATATTTAATTGCGCTTGTTGGTATGATGATGACAAAACATCTGCAAGGAGAATCAATACTAAGGATGGTGGAATAATTTGGCCAAGTGTTCCGGCAGCACATATTGTCCCTGTAGCTACACTGGTAGAATATCCATTTTTAACTAACACAGGGTAAGTTAATAATCCTAGTGTCACAACACTAGCCCCAACAATACCGGTACTAGCTGCCATTAGCGCTCCAACTACGACTACAGAAATTGCAAGACCGCTATTAGCATTTCTAAATAGCGCATTCATATCTTTAATGAGATTTTCTGCAATTTTTGTTTTTTCTAATATTAATCCCATAAATATAAATAGAGGTACTGCAAGAAGATTTTGATTTCCCATTACACCAAATAATCTATTAGGAAATGCCATTAAGTACGCATAATCAAAAAATTCGAATAATACTCCAATCAATCCAAAAATAAGTGATACTCCAGCTAATATGAAAGCTACGGGGAAGCCGCTTAGCAGCAGGAAGAATGTTAAAAATAGAAAAATTATTACTATATCCATCTTATTATTTATTTTTTAATTTCTCTATAGCCTGAACAAATATCAAGAAAGAGAATATATATATTGAAGACTTCAATAGAAATACAATTGGCAATCCGCCTGGTTCACTGGAACCCTCTAACATAACCCATGATCTTGTAATCATTTCTGTACTTTCATAAAAAACAAATAAACAGAAAGGTACAACTAATGTATATAGACCAATTTTATCAATCAGTTTTCTATAACCTTGGTCCAACTTGCTAGAGATAATATCAATTCTGACATGCGCATCATCATTCATACATAATGAGACTCCAAAAAGAAAAATGAAAGCATGCATGTACATTACTAACTCTTGAAGGAATATATAGTTAATGTTAAATAAATATCTAAGTACGATATTTATTAATACAACTACAAACATTAAATAAAAGAAGTTCACAGTAAAATATTTTGTGTAATTATTGACTTTCTGTGTGTATTTCATAGACAAGCAATCCTGCTTTTAATTATCCTTTCAAAAGTTTTTGGATCTTTTATGTGAGTAATTTCACCTACTTTCGGAAAAGCCATATCTACTAATCTAGATAAGTAAAATCTGAGGCCTGCTGCTACCATAGCGCTATTAATATATTTTCTTTCTTTAGGTGTAAGAGGACGTACACTGTTATAGCTATTAATGAAGCTATTATATTTTCTAATATTAATTGATCCGTCTTTATTGCTACACCAGTCATTTATAATTACTCCTAGCTCATATATAAATGGGCCATGGAATGAGTAGTAATAATCTATAATTCCTGTAACTTTATTACTTTTTTCTAAAACATTGTCCCTGAATAAATCTGAGTGAATTATCCCTTTAGGAAAGTCCATTTCAAATATCTTCCTAAATATTTTTCTTGATTGACTCAGAAGCTTATACTGATCCTTAGATATATGAGCTTTAATTTTTTTCATATTTTCATTAACCCATTTAATATCTCTACTATTTATAATTTTATTTTTATAATTTTTACTAGAAAGATGAAAGCTACCTACAATTTTACCAACTGATTTACATAGAGATATATTTGTTTCAGTGATGGTTTTACCTGCCAATCTTTCCATAATTGAACAAGGTTTTAATTTGAACGTACAAATGACTTCATCTTTTTTTGTAAGCATTATTTCTGGGCAGCATAGACCATGCTTTGAAAAGTAATTCATTAATTTTAGATATTTTTTAGCTTTTGCCTTAGTTATGTCCTCGAAAATTGTTATGACATATTTTCCTTTGGATGTAACTAAAAAATAATTTGTATTAGTTATTCCATCAGAAATGCCCTTATAAGATACTAACGAACCAATATCATATTGTGACAGTAGTTTTGAAGCATCTTTAGCAGTAAGATTTGTGTATACAGACATGTAATTATGATATATAACTTTTAATCAACAAACGATATCTAAATTCAAATGGTTTTCCAAGCAAAAAGTAAAGATAATTTTATTATTATTGATGGCTCTTCTTATTTATACAGAGCTTACTATGCATTGCCCAACCTTAAAACTAGCTCAGGGCTTCATTCTGGAGCTATCCATGGTTTTGCAAACATGCTCAATCGTATAATAAGTGAGTATGATCCAAAGTATTTATTAATGGTATTTGATGCAAAAGGAAAGAACTTTAGACACGCAATATATAATTTATACAAAGCAAATAGAAATGCAATGCCAAGTGAATTATCTGAACAAACGGGACCTATCATAGATTTAGTAAAAGCATATGGAATTACAGTTCTGCAAGAGAAGGATGTTGAGGCAGATGACGTGATTGCTTCTGCTGTAAAACAAATCAAAATAAAAAATACACAAACAGTGATTTCATCTGGAGATAAAGATCTAGCACAACTTGTTTCAAAGGATGTAGTTTTAATGAATAATTTTGATTCAAAAATTTTAGATACTAAGGGTGTTATTGAAAAATTCGGAGTAAGCCCTGAACAGATATTTGATTATCTATGTTTAGTAGGCGACACATCAGACAATATACCTGGAGTCCCAAAAGTGGGCCCTAAAACTGCCGCAACCCTATTAACAAAATACAAAAATCTTGCTGGTGTTTTTCAAAATTCTAGTCAACTAAAGGGCAAGCTAAAAGAAAATATTGAAAATTCTATAGAAACAGTCGAGCTAGCAAAGAAGCTAGTAGCTCTAAAATCTGATCTCCCGTTAAACTTAGAAGAGAGTCAATTATTAATCGATAAGCAAGATAAAGCATCATTAGAGAAAATAATTACTAAATACGAACTCAAATCATTATCTAATCAATTAAAGATAAAAGCTATTAAAAAGAAAGTTAAAAAAAACTACCAATTAGTTAGCTCTATAGGTCAGGCCAAAAAGATTATTAATGAATGTAAAAAAATAAAACTATTTGCATTTGATACTGAAACAACATCATTAGATTTTAATGAAGCAGAGCTAGTAGGTTTTAGTATCTCTTATAAGCATGATCATGGATTTTATTTTCCATTAAGGCACAATTGTACACCTCAAAGCAATCTACCTTTTGATGAAATTATTTTAATCTTACAAGAATTATTTAAGGATAAAGATATTACTGTAATCGGTCAGAATTTAAAATATGACATAAATGTTATGAAAAAATATTCTATTGAGGTACTTAGTTCTGTAGAAGATACCATGCTGATGTCGTACGTTATTAATTCATCTGGAAAACATGACCTAGGAACTTTATCATCAGTATTTCTTGATCATGCAGTAATTTCTTATGAGGATGTAGTCGGAAAAGGAAAAGATCAAATATCATTTGCAGATATAGACCTAGACAAAGCTAAAGAATATGCATGCGAAGATTCAGATCTTACCTTTCTATTGTTTGAAATACTGAAAGATAAACTTAAAAAAGATAAACACTTATATGAAGTTTATAAGAACATTGAAATTAAATTAATGAAAATTATTGCCGATATGGAATATTTAGGAGTATCAATAGATAATGATGAACTCGAAAAGCAATCCAAAGACTTAGCAACAAGGATTAATAAAATTGAAAAAAAAATATATAAACTCTCTGGACGCGAGTTTAATATTAGTTCACCTAAGCAGATTCAAGAGATATTTTATGATGAGCTAAAGCTTCCTGTACTTAAGAAAACTCCAAAAGGCCAACCTTCTACCAATGAAGATGTTATGACTCAATTGGCAGAGGACCATGAATTACCAAGTTTGATATTATCTTTTAGAAATCTTTTGAAATTAAAGAATACTTACACAGATAAACTTGGAACAGAAGTATCTATTATCTCAAATAGGCTTCATACGTCATACAACCAAACTATTACTATTACTGGTAGATTATCATCATCTTCTCCAAACCTTCAGAACATACCAATAAGGACCGAAGATGGTAAGAAAATACGAACAGCTTTTATACCTAGGGATGGATTTAAGTTATTTTCAGCTGATTATTCGCAAATTGAACTTAGAATTATGGCTCATTTATCCGATGACCCTGAAATGATTAAAAGCTTTGTTAATGGAGAAGATATTCACTCTTCGACTGCTAAAAAAGTTTTCAATACAAAAGGAGAGCCTACCCCAGACGAGAGAAGAGCAGCAAAAGCAATTAACTTTGGTCTTATTTATGGAATATCCGCTTATGGTTTAGCTCGACAATTAAAAATTGATAATATAGAAGCCAAGAATATTATTGACACATATTTTTCAAAATATAAAAGAGTAAGACAATACATGGATGAGCTAAAAGAAACGGCTAAAGAGCACGAGTATGTAGAAACTATGTATGGTAGAAAAATCTTTCTCCCAAATATTTCTCACTCTAATTTTCAAGTTAGGAGCGGTGCTGAGAGAACAGCTATCAATGCTCCAATTCAGGGAACAGCAGCTGATATTCTCAAACTTGCAATGATTAGAATTAAAAATTGGCTTGATGAAGAAAAAATATCGAATATTTTTATGATTATGCAAGTTCATGATGAGCTTGTTTTTGAAATTAAAGAGACGGACATCCCCACTATTGGGCCAAAAATAATCAACTTGATGACAAATGCTGAAGCTTTAAAAGTTCCCCTTATTGTAAATACATTCCATGGTAACTCATGGAGAGATGTCTAAAGCTAGATAGATTGCACTATATTAATATTTCGTTATAATTAGCCCAATGAAATTTCATAGCGGACTAATCACTTATATATTTCTAGCACTTATCCTTATTAACCCTGCTTATTCTGATATTGAGAAAGGAAAAGAGTTATCTGCTTCATGCGCGGCGTGCCATGGTGATGATGGTATTTCACTGAATTCGGTTTGGCCTAAATTAGCTGGTCAGAACCCTAAATATCTAGCTTCTCAATTACATGAATTTAAAAAAGGCCCTAATGGTAATAGAAATAATGCTGTTATGCATGGAATAGCAGTAAACTTATCTGATCAGGACATAGAGGACCTTTCTGAATATTATTCATCTTTGAAATCTACAGTAGGTTTAACAAAAGACGAATACCTAGAGTTAGGTCGAAATATCTATCGTGGCGGTAATATGGAAATTAAAATGCAAGCTTGTATAAGTTGCCACGGTCCAAATGGACAGGGAAATTATGCTGCGGCCATACCTATGCTCTCAGGTCAACATTCCCAGTACACGTATCAACAACTTAAAAATTTCCAAACATCTATGAGATCAAACGATTATAATAAGATGATGAGAAATATTGTGCACAGAATGACTGATGAGGAAATGAAAGCTGTAGCAAGCTATATTGAAGGCTTATACTAATGTTTAAAATTAAGCATTTCATCTATGGGTTATTTCTCACTATTCTTATAGCACCAGGTGCATATGCTCAAAAGTACATTCAAATCTCCACAGAAAAGCAACAAGAATCAAACGATATTATTATTTATGAATTTTTTTGGTATGGCTGTCCTCATTGTTTTAACCTTGAACCCACAATGGATAGGATTGAGGCAGACTTAAATAAGGATACAAAAATTGTTAAAGTTCCTGTTGCACTAAGGGACAGTTGGTTGCCACACGCAAAACTTTACTATGCTTTAAAACAAATGGGAAAAATTGATGAAGTGCACAACTTGATATTTGAAGAAATTCACATAGAAAATAATCGCTTAAACACCGAACAACAGATGGTAGACTTTTTAGGTAAACATGGTATTGACACAGAAGAATTCAAACAGAAGTATAATAGTTTTGGTACAGAAGCAAGAGTAAAAAAATCTAGTAATCTTGCAAGAAAATATCAAATTAACTCAGTACCCACGATTATCGTGAATGGTAAATTTTTGACTAGTGGTTCATATGTCTCGAGTTATGATGAATTATATAGCGTTGTTAATTTATTAGTTGAAAGAGAAAGAAATAGTTTATAGGAGAAAAAAATGACAGCAAGAATCATAAGCGGAAGAGAGACTGCAGAACATATACTTGAAAATGAACTTTCTAAAAAAGTAGAAGTCCTAAAATCTAAAAATATTATTCCTAATCTAGTAGTAATATTAGTAGGCGACATGAAAGCCTCAGCTAGTTATGTAAAACAAAAAGAAAAATTTGCTGAAAAAGCCGGTATTAAATCTGAAGTTAGAAGGTTTGAGTCAAATATAAGCGAACAAGATATTCTTACAGAAATTGATAAGATTAATGAGGATCCACTTATTCATGGTGTAATTGTACAGCTACCATTACCTGATCATATTTCTGTTGCTAAAGTATTAAATAGTATTCATCCGAGCAAAGATGTTGATGGCTTTACGCCAAACAACGTAGGCAAGTTATTCCTCGGTGAGGATACATTGGTATCTTGCACACCAAAAGGAATCATGCAAATGTTAAGAATTTCTGGAACTGACTTAAACGGAAAGAACGTGACTGTAATTGGAAGATCTAACATTGTGGGTAAACCCGTTTCTATATTATGCCAATCAGAGAATGCAACTGTAACAATGTGTCATTCAAGAACAAAAGATTTGAATCATAAACTTTCTGATGCTGATGTAATAATTGTTGCAGTTGGTGTGCCTAAGTTTATATCAGGGGATCAGATTCCTGATGGCGCAGTTGTAATCGATGTAGGTATTCACAATATCGATGGCAAGCTTTGTGGAGATGTTGACTTTGATTCAGCTAAAGAAAAAGCATCTGCGATAACACCTGTCCCTGGAGGAGTAGGTCCAATGACAGTATGTGCTTTAATTGAAAATACTATTATCGCAGCAGAGAGAATACATAGCGCCTGAGAAGATTCGAACTTCTGACCTTTAGCTTCGGAAGCTAACGCTCTATCCAACTGAGCTACAGACGCAAAAAGCTATTCAAATAAATTACTTTTCAAGTATAATCTACTGAAAGTAAAAAATGAGGAAAAAATGAGCGGAACAACATCAGATAAAGAGTTTTATAAAATTTTCAGCTATGTGAGCGTGTTTATTATTGCGCTGGCTATAATTATAGCTATTTTATCTAATGTTTTTGCTTCCTCTGTAGTAAATGATAACTATGATGATGCAAGGGAAAAAGCAACTGAACAGCGCTTATCATCATCTGAAAAAATAAATTTAGCAAGTAACCCTACATTTAAGACAGAAGTAATAGAAGTTACATCTGCCAAATCAGGTAAGGATGTCTATAATTCAGTATGCATGTCATGCCATATGAGTGGCGCGGCTGGCGCACCTATTACTGGAAAAGCAGATCAGTGGACGGATAGATTAGCGAAAGGAAATGATACTTTATACAGTAATGCAATTAACGGAATAGGGGTCATGCCTGCCAAAGGTGGATTAATGTCACTAAGCGATGATGTGGTTAAATCTGCTGTTGATTATATGCTTGAACAATCGAAATAGTTTATTTATTTAATTTATCTTCTAAGTCCTCTAATTTTTTTCTGGTTTTTAAAAGAACCTCTCTCTGGACATCAAATTCCTCTCTTGTAACTACATCTATTTTTCTAAGATAATCATTTAAGAGAATTTTAAGATTATCTTTTATGTCATCTTTCATAGTTTCGGTATTTTTAGGGATTATGCTTAAAATACCCTCTACCAATTCTTTAAATCTATTATTTTTCACTTTGCACTCCATTCATGCACATTTTTTGTGCAAATTTAACTCTTATGATGATTATAAATAATTTTATAAAAGTTTACTTTACTACTTGTATTATTAATATATCATATTTCCAATATTATTAGAGAAACACTCACATTTCAGGTGTAAACAGTAATATTAACAGTTGGCACAGTTTATGCATATCCACTATTGATAGCTTTACTATTTGTCATTGATAAATGTCGACTATCACAAAATAACTAAATATAACCATTTTACGAAAGGGAGATATAAATGAAAAAATTAATCAAATCATCTCTATCTGTTGCACTAGTAGCGTTGATGTCAATATCAATGTTTGCACAAGCTGGTGAAGCAGTTGCAGATGAGTCAAGCAGCACGGTAAGCTATAACATAGGTTACATGTCTGAATACTGGTATAGAGGTGTATTCCAATCAGAATCATCAGTTAGCTTTGGCGCTGATGCAGAGATGGGTAACTTCTATGTTGGTACATGGTGGGCAGATGTTGATACAGGTGTAGAATATGATTTATATGCTGGATACAACTTTGCTCTTATGGGTATTCCAATGTATGCAGGATTTACAGGATATTATTATTCAGATAATTTTGATGGAGATTATGAAGAAATTAATATTGGTGCTGATCTTGGCTTTATGTCAATTGATGCAGCTGTTGATGGTGAGTATGAGCGATTGGCAAATGCGGGTGATCAAGGTTACCAACACTATACAATTACCGTACCACTATCATTTGTAGGTTTGCCTTTAGATTATAGTTATCAGACATATACTGGTGAATTAACTGGCCATACACACGAGCTAGCATACGGTGCTACAGTAAGTGGTGTTGATGTTGGTCTTACACTAGGTAGAAACTCTGATGATTCTACAGGATCTAGTAGTAACATTGATACTACATATGCAAACTTTACTTTAGGGTATAGTTTCTAAATAATTTAGTTTATAATTTGTGATAGGAGACATTTAACAATGAAATTAGTAATAGCAATTATCAAACCATTTAAATTAGATGAGGTAAGAGAAGCTCTATCAGGAATAGGGGTCACTGGAATTACCGCAACTGAAGTAAAAGGGTTTGGAAGGCAAAAGGGCCATACGGAACTTTATAGAGGTGCTGAATATGTGGTTGATTTTCTACCGAAAATTAAGCTTGAAATTGCTGTTAATGATAACCTTGTTGATCAAACAATTGAGACTATCTTGTCATCTGCTAGTACTAGTAAAATTGGTGATGGAAAGATTTTTGTTCTTGATATTCAAGAAGCAATACGTGTTCGTACCGGAGAAAAAGGTCCAGAAGCTCTTTAATTAAACATTTTTAATTAGGAGATTGCAATGGAAGCTTTAGAAGGTAAAGTAATTGAACTTGCTTATGCTTTAGATACATTCTATTTTCTAGTCATGGGTGCCTTTGTCATGTGGATGGCTGCAGGTTTTACCATGTTAGAATCTGGTCTTGTTAGAGCAAAGAATACAGCTGAAATTCTTACAAAAAATATATCGTTATATTCAATATCAGTGATCATGTATATGATTGTCGGATACAATTTAATGTATCCAGGTGGAGGCACAGGTGTCATTCCTGAGCTATCATTTTTTCTAGGTGCTGACAATACAGCTGAGGCTGTGATCGCGAGTGGTGGAGATGTTTATTACTCATCAATATCAGATCATTTCTTTCAAGTAGTATTTGTAGCAACAGCCTGTTCAATTATTTCAGGAGCAGTAGCGGAAAGAATGAAACTATGGCCATTTCTACTATTTTGTGTAGTGATGACAAGTGTTATTTACCCAGTTCAAGGTTATTGGAAATGGGGTGGCGGCTTCTTAGACGAAGCTGGTTTTTCTGACTTTGCTGGATCTGGTGTGGTACACCTATGCGGCGCAGTTGCAGCTTTAGCTGGTGTACTTGTTCTAGGTGCAAGAAAAGGTAAATATACAGACGGCAAAGTAAACGCTATGCCAGGAGCTAACCTCCCACTTGCTACCCTTGGTACATTTATTTTATGGTTAGGTTGGTTCGGATTTAATGGTGGATCTGAATTAATCATTTCCAATGTTGCAGAGGCTAATGCTGTATCTATGGTATTTGTAAATACCAACTTAGCAGCAGCTGGTGGCGTCATGGGAGCATTATTATTATCCAAACTAATGTTCGGTAAATCTGACCTTACAATGGCATTAAACGGCGCTATAGGAGGCTTGGTGTCAATTACAGCTGAACCATTAGCTCCAACACCAGGACTTGCTTTAATCATTGGTGCAATTGGTGGATTGATAGTAGTAATGTCTATCGTCATGCTTGATAAAATGAGAATAGACGATCCTGTTGGCGCAATATCTGCACATGGAACATGTGGTATTTGGGGATTACTCGCAGTAACTCTTACTGGCGGATCTCTTGGAGCTCAAATTTATGGCGCTTCAATGATTATACTTTGGACATTTATTACAAGTGTAATTGTTTGGTACATCATAAAAATGTTCTTCGGTTTAAGAGTAACAGAAGAAGAAGAACAAGATGGTGTAGATATATCTGAGTGTGGATTAGAAGCATACCCAGAATTTAGTAAAGCTACAGGCATTAAACCTTCAGTTTACCCTGAGCAATAAGCATATATCCTAAGGGAGCGTAGTGATAGCTACGCTCTTTTAGCTTTCAAGAAACTCCATGTTCCAGTAGGATACAATGGCATTGGAAAGCTAGAAATAACAATATCCCTAAGTCCAATACTTTCATATTTTTTAACTAAGGGCTTGATGACAGTTTTCATATCTTTTAAAGGTGAACCTGATTGTTGTATTAAGACACCATTTTTCTTCAGAGCATCATTACATGCTCTTATAAATTTTTTAGAAAATAATACTTTAGCATCACCCACAGGATCGGTGGAATCGACAATTATAGCGTCATATTTAATTTTATTATTTTTTAGATAAATCATTCCATCATTAATAACTATTTTTATTTTTTTTGATTGCTTTTTTGTGAGCTTAAAATTTTCAGGAAAATACCTTTTTGAGATATTTACTACTGCATCATCAATTTCAACTATTATTATTTCTGTTACACATTCCTTTCGTGCCAACATGCTTGCAATGGCACAATCTCCTCCACCTATAATTAATATTTTTCTTACAGTTTTTGGGATTAGATCAAGACATTCGTTGTGATAAAAATCTTGATTCTTTTGAGACAACATAAAACATCCATCGAGGTAAAGTACATTTCCGTATTTGTTTGTTTTTATGATTTCAATATTTTGATATTTACTTTGACATTGATATAAATATTTCTCATACTTTATACCGATTGATATGCCAGTTGCATCGTCATATTCATGATATATTTTTTTTATGCTCATTAACTTGTCATTTATAAATTTATATTGATTATATTTAACTTTTTATATTATGCAATTAGACCATAAACATCTTGTTTTAAGAGCTGAGGTAAGTGATTGCCCTGCTGAAGATTCTCTTCATGAAATCCTTGATTGGATGAAAACCTTAATAAAAAAAATTGATATGAAATTAATGCAAGGCCCTGCCATTAGCTATGTAGACCAACCTGGCAATCGTGGGACAACATGTATGGCATTAATTGAAACGAGTCATATTGTCATTCATATATGGGATGAGCCTAACCCAGGATTAATTCAATTAGATATCTATAGCTGTAAGGAATTTAAATTGGATATTGTCATGAAACACATTAAAGATTATTTCAATGTCTTAAATATGCAGTATAAATTTCTTGACAGAACATCCGGTATGAAAGTTATCGATGAAAGCTAACTTAAGATACTGCATTTGTATATTTTATCCTTGCGCTTATCATATCTATTAGAAGGCACATTCTTTTGAATAAAATACCGTTTACTTTATAGTTTGCCTCAGAGATAAAATCGACTCTTTTAGCCGATAGCAGTTCAGTACAAACCTTTTTTTGTTCCGGACTATTTTTAGGATAAACTGAAATAGCATGGCCATTCTGTTTTTTTATTAATGCCATACTTGGAACATCAGTTAGTCCATCACCAATGTAAATCATATTTTCAAATGGTATTGGTCTGGACTCTTCGGGCATATGACTATTAATTGACTCTGAAAGTCTCTCTTTTCCTTTATTAATTCTAAATAGAAACTGTGTTTTTGCTGTATCTGTAACTACTATTTTTGGAAAAGTAGCATTACCATCTTTATCAAAATAATACTGTGAACCAAAAACATTTGTTAAATCTTTTCTTATAGCTGAAGCATCTAATATTTCATGATGTCCAGCTGAAATCACATAATGTGAAACATTAATATTCTTATGATAAGTTTTTATATATTTATTTATATTTTTAAACCAATCTTTTACGCCAACAAAATATTTGATTTTATCTGCCATGACAATAAATTCTTCTTTTGTAATCTTAATACCGATCTTTTCAGCATGACTAATTAGTTCTCTCATATATATCATCATGATTTCACCATCTGTTTTTTTTGCTTCTAGCAAAATTTTCGCCCAAAATTTCTTTGAATTAATTTTCAACCGAGGAATTATTGTATATTCTTGCATTGTCTTTGGAGTCAGTGTTCCATCAAAATCGTAGACCAATGCTATAGTATTTTGTTTCATTACATCCTATCCATTGGCTTTATATCTAATGCTTTTAGGCCGCTAATTATAATTTTATCTATACACTTTATTAGGGTAACTTTTTCACCCTTTATTGATGATACTATGATTTTAGTCTCTGCATAGTAGGAGTGAAATGTCTGTGCAACTTTATATAAATAGTTTGTTATAATGTCTGGCCTTACCATATTAATAGCTTTATCCATTACATTTTGAAAACTATTAATTAACTCTATCAGTTCAATTTCATTTTTTGTATCTAAGTTATTAAGATTGTCTTTTTCAAAAGGTGTATTATCCAAATCATTAATAATTTTTGTAATCCTAGCATGAGCATATTGTATATAGTAAATCGGATTATTTTTATTTTTTTTGATTGCAAGATCTACATCAAATTCTAAATGTTGTTCTTTCTTTTTTATTAAATAAAAATATTTTGTAGCATCACGCCCAATTTCATTAACTAAATCTTGTATTGGATAAAAATCGCCACTTCTTGTAGACATTGAGATAGACTTGCCAGACATAATAAGATTAGCAAATTGAACTAGATGAATTTGCAATCTATTTTCTACATCATATCCCAAAGCTTTCATAGCGTTTGTAAGTCTCACTGCATAATCATGGTGGTCTGCACCCCAGATATTTATTAGAATGTCATGATTTTTAAACTTATGAACATGGTAGGCAATATCAGTAGCAAAGTATGTCATATCACCATTACTTTTTATAAGAACCCTATCTTTATCCTCACCAAAAGAAGTATTTTTAAACCATAAGGCGCCATCCTTTGTATAGCTTAAATCATTATCATCGATTTTTTTTAGGACAGTCTTTAATAGACCCGATTCATATAAATCACTTTCATTAAACCAACTATCAAAATTAATATTAACCGATGATAAATCTTTTTTAATATAGTTTTCTATAATTGCATTAACTAATGATTTTCTAATCTTTAAGTAACCATCAATACTTTTGATATAATAAATTATTTCATCTATTGGATTATCTAATAGAGATAAAACTTTCTCTTTATCAATATCTTGAAGATCACTTGCTATTAACTTTGATACATCACTAACATACGAGCCCTTATACGTTATTAAGCGCCCCTCTGGGTCATCTCTTTCATCACTAAAAACATGATCTTTCTTATTAAGATGGCATAAAATAGCACTAATTAATAATAAATCTATTTGTCTTCCAGCATCATTGATATAATATTCTCGAGTAACATTATGTCCGATTAATGACATAAATCTAGCTGTGGTGTCACCGACTATCATTCCTCTTCCATGCCCAATGTGCAATGGTCCTGTCGGATTAGCTGAAACATACTCTACATGAATATTTTTTTTATTTTTCACTTTATCGAAATTTAAATTATTTTTAACTATTCTCTTTAGTTCTTGAAATTTATTTGATTTTGTAATGAAGAAGTTTATGTATCCAGGAGAGGCTACATTAGTTTTTTCAACATAATTGATAGTTTCTAAATCATTAACTATTTCTTTTGCTATGAGCATAGGATTTTTTTTAAGAATCTTTGCCAGCTTCATAGCTATATTTGTGTAAAGGTCACCATGGGAACTATCAGTAGTTTTATTAACTTCAATATTTATCTTGTTAATATCATCATAAGATTCATAAAGCTTTTTTAGAACTTTATTTATTTCAATAACTATCTGTTCTTTCATTATTGCGCTGGATCAATATCAATATACCATTTAATTTTACTATCTATGCTGGCTAAGTATAACTTAATTCTAGTTATATGTTCCGATAAAAGCTTATGACTTTTTGATCCAACTATTATTTTATAGGAATAAGCATTATTCTTCTTGAATGTCTCTGCTGGAGAAGGCCCATAGACAAATACAGACTTATTTTTTTTAAATTTCACTATTTCTGAAAGTATTGATTTAGGCTTGTATTTACTCGTAGCGGATATATTAATTATGCCTATATGACTATAGGGTGGCAGATTAACACTTTCGCGTTCTTTGAGAGCAACTTTACTGAATTCTTCATATCCCTCTTTAAGAATCTTTAACAATAAATTATGCTTAGGATTATTGGTTTGGATGATTACATTTCCTTGTGATTTTTGTCTACCTGCTCTTCCAGAAACTTGTGTAATTAACTGTCCGGTCTTTTCTAGTCCTCTAAAGTCTGTACTATATAATCCAGCATCAATGTTAATTATTCCAACGAGCGATATATTTGGAAAATCATGTCCTTTAACAATCATTTGTGTTCCTACGAAGATATCTATTTTATTATTAGTAGCACTTTCAATAAAATTTTTTAATTCCTTCTTAGATGAAATATTGTCACTATCTATTCTTAATACTTTTTTATTTGGAAATAATTCTTTTACTTTATTTTCTACTCTCTGTGTACCAACACCTAACGGTACTAAAGATGGTTTCTCACAACAAGTTTTAACAGAATCAAATTTTTGACTAAATTCACATTGATGACATATTAGTCTTTCAACATTTTTATGATATGTCATAATTGTATTGCACTTTTGGCATTTAACAATAGTTTTACATTCACTACAAAGAACTGTATTGCTAAAACCTCTTCTGCCAATAAAAAGTATTATTTTTTTATTTTTGTCTAATTCAGATTTCATTTTATCTCTAAGAACTTTTGATAATCCTTCATCTGGTTTATCAACAGAGGTATCAACGATTGTAATTAGTGGCATTTTAGATTTATGAAAGCGATTTAGTAATTTGTACTGCTTATATTTTTTTATATTAATATTATGAAGCGACTCAAAAGATGGAGTAGCGCTGCCAAGAACAACGGGGCAATTAAAATTTTTAGCTCTAACAATGCTAATGTCCCTAGCATTGTATTTAAATTTTTCATTTTGTTTATATGATTGATCATGTTCTTCATCTACAACAACTAGTTTCAAATTTTTAAACGGTAAAAATACCGAAGATCTTGTTCCAATAACGATCAATTGACTCTCATCACGACATGCCCGACTAACTTTGTACTTTTGTAATGATGTTAAGTGTGAATGATATTCAAGCGGCTTCATAGTCAAATATTTCTGAAATCTTGATACTGTTTGAGGTGTTAAATTAATTTCAGGGACTAAGATGAGCACTTGAGCATCATCCTCCAGCAAAGATGATGCGAGATACGAATAAATTTCTGTCTTGCCTGAACCTGTCACGCCGTGAATAAAATGAACTTGATACTTATTAATACTTTTATCTATGTTTTTTGCAATCTGTAACTGTTCATCATTAAGCATCAAAGTCTCCGGCTTTAATATTTTCTCTTGCTCATATTTTTTCTTCGGTGAGGGTTGATTTTTTCTTTGTATTGGAGTGATAGCATTGAACAGAACTTGTCCTAGCGGATAATGGTAGTACTTTGCAGCCCATTTAGAAGTTTTAAGTAATTCTGGCGTTAAGACTGGAGTATCATCAAGCAAATCATATATCTCTTTAATTTTATAAGAGCCACTATTATCTATATTTTGAAGAATCTTAACAATAATACCTACCCTAGTAGATCGGCCAAATGGAACTTTAACTCTGGCTCCTACTTTGGCATTATCAAAGGGGCATTTATAGTCAAATAATTTATTTATAGGAACATCTAGAGCTACAGATACAAATTTATGCATATCGAATAGTATAAACTATGTTTAACTGGGCTTTTATAATTATAAGAAGTGAGTTTATCCACAGATTCTGTGGATAAATCTGTGAATAATTCTACTTTAAAATGAAAAAACCCAAACATATTAATACTCTTCTCGAATCGTTCAATTTATAGTCAAATTTAATATACTTATATATATCATATACTTGCAGGTACAATAATTAGTTTAATTTATATAAATGATTATAAACATATGATAATTGAGATTCTCACCCAGTTATCTAACACTGTTAATAAATGAGCAATAATAGTGCTTTTTTATTTAAATATATTATTCGTCTATATTTATCTCATGATGTATTCTTGTAATATTAGATAAATATGGATATTACTAAACAAATTCTCAGGCTAAATTATGCTGGATTACCTATCGGGTGGGTTTCTTATCAAACAGCGGTAAGATTATATTGTAATAATCAAGTCACTTATGAATGTGGTAATAGTTCTCTACTTATAAGAGGGGGAGCTAATAAGATTTCTGGTAATCAAAGTACAATTGTTATTAATTCTATTGTTGCAACAAAAAACTACAATAAAATTTCTTACCGTGATTATACTCCTCCACTGACAAACACCACGCTATTCAAAAGAGATGCCTCAACATGTTTATATTGCGGGGAATCCTTCTCTTTAAAAAGTTTATCTAGAGACCATATTATTCCCTTGTCTAAGGGTGGGCAAGATAGTTGGATGAACACTGTTACTGCGTGTAAAAGGTGTAATAATCACAAGGGGAATATGACTTTAGATCAGTCAGGAATGACTTTGCTTGCAGTCCCTTTTGTACCATCAAGGATAGAATATTTAATTTTAAGAGGTAGAACTATTTTGGCAGATCAGATGGACTTTTTATTGTCTCATGTTCCGAAATCCAGTCTAATACGCAAGAGATATACACTAGGATGAGAAAATGTCTAAAATAACTATTTTGGTTAATCTAGGTACTCCTGATCAGCCATATGAAAAAGAAGTCAGAACATATTTGAGAGAATTCTTATCAGATAAATTTGTTATCAGGTTACCTAGAATATTTTGGCTTACACTACTTAATTTGGTCATATTAAGGACCAGGCCAAAGAAAAGTGCTGAACTATACAGAAAAGTATGGACTCAGTGGGGATCGCCTTTACTTTTTCATACTTATTCACAAACCGGACAACTGAGAAAACTAAACGAAAAATTAGGACTTAACTTTCACTTCGATACAGCAATGAGGTACGGAAACCCATCGATTAAAAAAATATTATATCGCGCTGTTAATAATGGCTATAAAGAAATTACTATCTTGCCTATGTTCCCGCAATATTCAACTACGACTACTTTATCAATTTTCGAACTAGTAAAATCAATTGCTCAAAAAGACAAAAAAATGTTTTCTGGGGTGAAAATAAATGCTGTTAATAGCTTTCATGATAATAAATTATATATAAAAGCATGCGCACAGAAGATTATTAAAACGCAAAAAACACTTGATAAACCTGACCTACTTTTATTTTCTTTCCACGGTATTCCAGAATCATATATAGGAGATGATGAGCCTTATCAAAAAGAGTGTATAAAAACTGCACAGCTGATTGCAGAAGAGCTAAACCTTAATGATCAACAGTATGAGATTGCATTTCAGTCAAGGTTTGGAAAGGCTGAATGGATTAAGCCCTATTTATCTTCAAGACTAGAGCAGCTTCCAAAAGAAGGTATAAAAAATATTCATGTTTTTTGTCCTGGATTTTCATCTGACTGTCTTGAAACAATAGATGAAATAGGTAGAGAGTCCAGAGAAGATTACATAAATCATGGCGGAGAGAAATTTACATTCATTCCATGCTTGAATAGTGATGAAAAATTTATCGAGGCACTAATGGATATTCATACATCACCAATTTCACATATTTTATAGTTTATAAGATTTTAATTTCTTCTTTATAGTTTTGCACTTCAAGTTAGCGTATCTAGGATATCCATTATCATAGCTAGGATAATTTTCACCTTTGATTAAATTTGATATATATCTATTACAGGCCCCAGTTGTCTCTATTCCGCTCGCTTTAATATAATTTCCTGGCAGCATTTTTTCAACGTTTGCTACATTATCAAGCTTAGTTGACCCTATTGACCACTTGTAATTATTTTTATTAGATTCATCCTTGATAGTTAACATAATATCGCTTTTGTTCTTTTTTGCATAAGCTATTGATGATAGACCTAGTTTATATGCTTGCTCGACATCAACTTTTGATGCAATATGTCTTGCTGCTCTTTGTAGATAATCAGAAACTGCCCAATGTACTTTGAAATTATGTTTATTACTTACAATAGAGGATAATACTGGTGCCACACCACCTAATTGTGAATGTCCAAAACTATCTTTGAGTCCACTATCACTTAAAAAATTACCCTTTTTATCTTTGATACCTTCTGATGCAACTATTACACAATATCCATATTTTTTAGTCGCTTCTTTTACTTTGTTCAAAAAGTATTTTTGGTCAAATGCAATTTCAGGAAATAGTATTATATGAGGTGGGTCTCCTGCCTTTGTTTTGATTACCCCAGCAGCAGCAGCTAACCATCCTGCATGCCTACCCATTACTTCTAAAATAAATACTTTTGTAGATGTTTGACACATAGATTTAACATCTAATGATGCTTCCAATGTTGATGTTGCAATATATTTTGCAACGGATCCGAATCCCGGGCAATTAGCAGTAATTGGTAAATCATTATCAATTGTTTTTGGTAGGCCTATACATGTTATAGGAAAATTCTTAGCTTTAAAAAACTTACTAATTTTATTTGTTGTATCTTGAGAGTCTCCACCTCCATTGTATAAGAAATATTTTATATTATGTTTTTTAAACACATTATAAATTCTCTCAAAGTCTTTTTTTGATTTTTTGAAATCATTAAGCTTTAGTCTGCAAGAACCAAAGGCACCACCAGGTGTCTGTTTTAAAAGTTTTAGTTCTGATTTAGATTCTTTAGAAATATCAATTAATTCTTCTTTTAATGCACCAAGAATTCCATTCTTACCTACATATAATTTATCAAAGATATCTTTATTTTTTTGATACGCATCTATTACGCCTGCAGCTGTTGCATTAATTACTGGTGTCACTCCACCAGATTGCGCATAAAATATATTTCCTTTCATATTTACTCCACTATTTTTATTAAACCACCAATTTCAGGTTTTCCTTTAGGATAATGACCATTTAATAATCTCAGTTTTCCTTCAGCATGCCTTCCAAGAGGACTGTTATCTGCTAATTCTTTGTATGTCATTCCCTCTCTAAATCTGATCACTTTAACTCTTAAGCCATTTGATTTACTAATCTCTTCTTTAGTCATTTTTTGGAATGATTCATCTATAACTTTTGTAATATTATCATCATTAATATCTCTAAACTTTTTTATAAATATCCATGCTTTTGGTTTTTTATCTTCTTGATTAATGTCAAAAAATACAGAATACCGAGTATAAGTTATGTCGACCATAGATGAAGTCTTATATAAATAAGTATAACCACTCATTGTATTTTTATTGAGCGGTTTCTGCTCAATTAGTTTATTACTAGATAAAAATGATGTCTTATCAATATTCTGATCTAGATAATCCTTAGGAGTTAAACCATTATCAATATCATCTCTGAGAAGATTATCTGACATCAGAATAATTTCTGATTTATTTTTTGTAATAATTAGTCTATCTGGAAGATTCTTTAGTTCCCATCCCTTCGGTATGGTGAATTTTATAGCAAAAAATGGATGATAAAAGGTATTATATCTCATATATCCTTCTTCATCGCTTGTTCCATAAGGTAGGCCATCAATCATCTTAAGAAATTCATCTCTATTTTTCTTGCCTGTCATGCTCTCAGTTTGATTCATTGCTTCAATTCTATTTTCTGTAGAAGGATGAGTTGAAAAAATATTATGGTACCCAGCGCTTACTGGCCTACCTTCTTTCTTTGCAATTTCATTTTCAAGATCATCCGCATTCTTCATAGTTTGTAAGAATTTAGCCATAGCATCTTGGTTATAACCATTTATGCCAAGGTATTCTTTTGCTATTTCATCAGCTTCAGACTCATATTTTCTGCTATAGCCTTTGTTAGCTAATTGATTGAGTAAATTAAATCCACTATTGGAAATAGATCCTCCTGGAACATTCGATGCTGCAAGACCTATAAGTAAATTTGTTATTTGGGCAGCACTCATACCTCTTACAGCATGTCTTGCTGTAATGTGAGCAATTTCATGACTGAGTACACCAGCAAGTTCAGCTTCAGAATTAAAATGAGCTAATAGTCCTCGATAAAAATAAACATACCCCCCTGGAGTTGCGAATGCATTAAATGTAGGATCGTCAATTATTGTGAATTTCCAGTCTAAGTCTGGACGATGACTAGATTTTGCTATTTTTTCTCCTAGCTCTTCAAAATATTTAGTAAGTTCTTTATTTTTTATAATCTTAGAATTTTTAAGTATCTCCTTATGGTAAGCTCGACCCATATCAACTTCTTGCTGTTCTGTGATAGTTACAAAATCAGGCATACCAGAAACTGGGTTTTTAGCACATGAAGCCAAGAAAGTTATTAGTATTAAGAAATATATTTTTGAATTATATATTTTTAACATAATTTGTAAAATAATTTGAAAATTTAGTAAGAGCCTTGCCTCTGTGACTAATTTTATGTTTATCACTCGGTTCTAGTTCTGCAGATGTTATATTTTTTTCAGGTAAGAAAAAAATTGGATCATATCCAAAGCCATTAGCACCCGCACGTTTATCATTTATTCTTCCTTTCCAAGAATCTTGAGCAATGTATGGAAATGGATCATTTGAGAATCTCATAAAGACTATCACACATCTATAACATGCTGTTCTTTTATCGTTAGGTACACCTTCCAGTTCTTTTAAAAGTTTTTCATTATTCATTTCATTAGTAGCATTCTCTCCAGCATATCTAGCTGACCATACACCTGGACGCCCATTCAAGTCATCGACTTCTATACCTGAAGCATCTGCTATAGATGGAAGCGATGTAAAGTTTGCCGCGCTTCTTGCTTTTAATATTGCATTTTCTACAAATGTGGAACCTATCTCTTCAACATCTGGAATATCAATATCTTTTGAGGTTACTAGTTCGACATTCATGTTAGAGAGTATTTGCTGGAATTCGGTTATCTTATCATTATTTTTAGTAGCCAAAAAAATTTTCATAAAACACCGAGTAAATATATTTGCTATACTATTGTAATATAAATACATAGGTAAACAATGAAGAATAATCATATAAACCAATCTGGTAATCTACACATGATAGATATTAGTTCTAAGGACGTAACTACAAGAATTGCACGCGCACGTGGTTCTATTATACTTAATAATGATGCATTTGAATCTGTGGTAACAATGAATAATAAAAAAGGAGATGTCTTAAATACTGCTCGAATTTCAGGTATTAATGCTGTTAAACAGACAGCTAATCTTATACCTCTTGCACACGTTATCCCAATAAATTCTGTGACTATAGATTTTAATATTATTGAAAGCGAAAATAAAATTAATTGTTCTGTATCAGTCAAATCTGATGGAAAGACTGGAGTTGAAATTGAGTCACTTATCGGTGTTGAGATTGCACTAATGACAATTTATGATATGTGCAAATATTTAGATAGAGGCATGAAAATTACAGATATTAAACTACTTTCTAAGACTGGAGGAAAGTCTGGAGATTACCTAGCAAAAGACTATGATTAAAAAATTCTTGTACATATCAATATCTTTGTTTGTTGCTTTTTTTGTCTATATCAATTTTGTATTTGATATAAATAATTATAAAAGTAATCTTGAAAAGATGATTTCAGATCAAGCAAACATAGAGTTTAAGATACTTGGTGATTTGAATTTAGATTTAGGCATACAAACAAAAATCAGCGCAGAATCATTATCAGTGCGTAAAAATAAAGTATTGTTATTCGAGTCAGAAATCTTTAATGCATCTGTTTCATTATCAGAGATCCTTAAAGGACGATTTGATATTAATTCTCTGAGCTTTAAAGATTCAAAGCTTTATGGAATAAATATTGATGAGTCAATTATTAAGTCTTACAACATTATCGCTGGTAGAACATATAAATTACAAAATACAAAATACTCTGACATTGAACTTATTGAAGCCAAAGGTTATTTTGAAGGGGAGTTTTTACAAATAGAAGATATGGTATTAGACACAGAGCTCATTAATGGAAACGGTTTTGGAAAAATTAATCCTTTCAAAGAAACAATAAACATATCAGCATCTACTTTTATTAAAAAAAATGATTATTTAAAAAGCAAATATAATGAGTTTTATCCAAAATATCTTATAGACACACAATTGCCTGTCCTTATTTCAGGAAGCTTCGATAATCTAAATATAGATATTAATGTTTCAGATATCGTTACAGAAAAGCTGAAAAACGAAATTAAAGACAGAACAGTAAAATCTATCAAAGATAAAATTAAAGAAAAACTTGAATCAGAAATTAATATCAAATTACCTTTCTAAAAATGCAATCTAGTATTTCTGAGAGCGTTCTAGATTGGTACGATAAATTTGGAAGAAAAAATCTACCATGGAAAGTTGATGATCCATATAAAATATGGATATCAGAAATAATGTTACAACAAACTCAGGTACAAACTGTAATTCCATATTATTTGAAATTTATAAAAAAGTATCCAGATATCAAATCATTATCAAAAGCAAGTCTTGATGATTTATTATTGATATGGAGCGGATTAGGTTACTATACTCGAATTAAAAATATACATGCAGCATCTCAAATTATATCTAATCACTATAATGATATGTTCCCTAAATCATTTGATGAAATATTAATGTTACCTGGAATAGGAAGGACCACAGCATCAGCAATATCAACATTTTCGGGTTTTTCTAACAGAGCTATATTAGATGGAAATGTAAAAAGGATATTATTAAGATTCTTTAATATAAATGATACTTACGCTAAATCTGAATTAGATAAAATCTTATGGAAAAAATCTGAATTTATTACACCACCAAAAAGAACATCTGATTTTATTCAAGGCTTAATGGATTTGGGTGCAACAGTATGTAAGCGAACACAACCTGACTGTCTAATATGTCCAATCAAAAAATGCGGATGTCTTTATGAACCAGACATAAAACAAAAAAAAGACATAAAAAAAACTATCAAAAAAATTAGTACATTATTAACTGTAATCATAAATCAACACAATCAGGTATATCTTGAAAAAATTACAACAGGTAAACTTTGGTTAGGTTTATTTAGTAGTCCTACTTTTAATTCACAAAGTTTAAAAAACAATTGGATGTTAAATAATAATCTTGTTCATCTAGACCCTATGTATGAATCATCGTTTACTCATAGGGTTACTAATAAAATTTATCATTTTAATGTTCAATATTATTTTTTGAAAAATGACAAAAAAGTTAGTTTATCAACTAAGAATTGGTATAATCTATCTGACATTAATGTTGGCTTACCAAGGTATCTAGATAAAGCACTAACAATATATAGGTCTAAGCATGAAAAAGATAATGTGTAAAAAGCTCAATAAAGAAGCAGAAGCGCTCGACTATCTCCCTTATCCTGGTGATTTGGGTAAAAAAATTCAAGAAACTATATGTAAAGAAGCATGGGAGCAATGGGTCAGTCATCAAACTATGTTGATTAATGAAATGAGACTTACACCTGTTGAACCTAAAGCAAGAAAATTTTTAGAAGAAGAAATGGAAAAATTCTTTTTTGGAGACGGTTCTCAGGCTCCACAGGGTTTTGTCCCAGAAAAATAATATATGGCCAGGTAGCTCAGTCGGTAGAGCAGTGGACTGAAAATCCTCGTGTCGGCAGTTCGATTCTGTCCCTGGCCACATAATATGAAACAACTTAATTTAAATAAATTACTATCACAAGCTTTAGATCTGCACAGAAATGGCAGTATTGACAAAGCCGATGAGATATATTTAGAAATTCTAAAAAATAATCCTGATGATTTTGACTCTAATCATTTACATGGCGTAGTTCTTGCTCAAAAGAAGGATTTTAAGACATCTACAATATATTATGAAAAAGCTTACAAAATAAATAAAAATAATTGTGAGCTATTGAATAATTATGGGATCTCTCTTAAAAATATAAAAAACTATCAGAAATGTGAAGATGTTCTTAATAGCTGCATTAGTATAAATGCAAGCTTTGTAAAATCATATATCAATCTAGGTAACTGTTATGCGGTACAAAAAAAATATGATGAAGCTTTGAAGGTATTTAATCAAGGAAGAAAAATTGATTCATCTGATATTAGACTTACTAAAAATATCATTGGCATATACATAGAGAAGTTCAATAAATTCAAAAATAGCGATGATTTATTTCATTGCATTGAGAATTTAAATCAAATTGATGTTAATGAGACATTTGATCACAAAACAATTTGCAACTATGCTCTAGTATACCTATGGAATAATGACTTAGACAAATCATATAATTTATTTAAAATTGCAGAAAAAAAATCACAAATAGTTCCAGAGTTAAAAACATTATTAAAAATAAAGGATAAAAGTGTACTGAGTCATTTTGTTAAGCATGAATATGAACAAATCTGTCATATAGACTCAGATATTGATGGAATTAGGAATATGAAAATTACTCAAAAGTTTTTTGATTCTTTAGCGATGATCAATAGTAAAAATTATGAGAATTATTCAAAAAATGATTTGAGCTTTATCTCAACCATTCATAAAATTAAATATAATAAACCACCGAAAACTAAATCATCTTTACTAAATCCTATGTTGGATTTTAAATCAATTCAAAACGAATACTGTACTTCTAACCCTTCAATATGTGTTGTCGATAATCTTTTATCGGATTCATTTTATACTGATTTAAATGTATTTTATCGTTGTGCTAATATCTTTAAACGCCCATACCCAAGAGGTTACGTGGGGACATTTTTAGGAACAGGTATGGCTAATAAACCTATTCTACAATTTAGTTTAGATTTAAAAAATGAATTACCTGATATCTTTAAAGAACATAATCTTTCTCAAGCCTGGGCATTTAAATATGATAGTGAACATAAAGGCATTAATATTCATGCTGATGATGCAATTGTTAATGTAAATTTATGGCTAACATCCGATAGTGCGAATCTTGACAAGAATTCTGGTGGCTTGATAATTTGGAAGAAAAAACCTGATGAATTTGCTAGTTTTGATGAATTTAATTCTGAACTTAATTCTGAAAAGATGTTCAAAGAGGTTAATAACTCAGATTCTATCAGAGTACCCTACAAGGCAAACAGAGCAGTTATTTTTGATTCTAAATTGTATCATGCAACAGATTCCATTAACTTTGATTCAAAATACATAAACCGTAGATTAAATGTTACATTTCTTTATTCATAATAAAGGAAAGGCTGTTGGAAATATCTAATTAAAGTCATATAATAGAGGTATGTCTGAATTATCACCAAAAAATGCAAAATTTAGTCTTGGACAAATAGTATACCACTCAAAATTTAAATACCGTGGAGTCATAGTTGATGCAGATCCAAATTTTCAAGGGACTGACGAATGGTATGATTCGGTTGCTAAGTCTAAGCCCGATAAGAATAAACCTTGGTACCATGTACTCGTGCATGGGCAAGGTAATGAGACATATGTTGCTGAATCCAATCTGACATCTGATCAAAACATAGATCCTGTAGACCATCCTTTCGTTGACATATTCTTTTATGAATATGATAACAGCGGTCAATATTCTCTAAAGCAAACATTCAACTAAGATTTGAATATTTTTAAAAAACTTTTTAAGGATACTGATAAGTCATCACATAAAAATGATGTAGATGAAAACCTTAGACTCGCAACGTGTATACTTCTTATAGAAGTATCAAAAAGTGATGATAATTTTGATCTTGAGGAACAAAAAAAAATCCAGTCATTAATCAAATCTAAATTCAACTTGTCAGACAGCCAAATTGAGCATTTATTTACACTTAGTAAGGATAAACATAATGAAATGACGTCACTTTATGAATGGACAGATATTATTAATTCAGAATGTAGTTATGAACAAAAACTCACAATCATTGGTTTTATGTGGGATATTGCTTTTACAGATGAAAGACTAGATAAATACGAAGATTATACTATTAGGAAAGTTTGTGACTTGATACATGTCAAGCATGTAGACTTTATCAATCTAAAAAATCAGAGAACTATTTAATCTTAAAAATTGCGGATTCCCCAAATAAATTACTTAGTAATCTAATTGAACCCTTTTCATTATTATTGCTACTAATTACTTCATCTACAATTACAAATTGATTAAGATCGCACATTTCTTTAAAGTCTTTTATCGTACACAAATGTATATTCGGTGTAGAGTGCCAGCTGAATGGTAATTCACTTGTAATTGGCATTTTACCTTTCAAAAATAAGTACAGTCTAGATTTCCAATAGCCCATATTAGGAAAAGAAATAATAACTTCATTTCCAATTCTTAACATTTCATTAATTAGATTGACAGGATTATCAACAACTTGTAATGATTGAGCTAGAATAACATAGTCAAAACTCTTATCTTTGAAGTAGTCTAACTTTTTATTTATATCTGTATGTACTACATTTATATTATTATCTAGTGATTTAATTATTTTATCTATTGATATATCCACGCCATAACCAGTAATATTTCTCTCTTTGCTAAGTATTTGAAGGAGATTTCCATCGCCACATCCAAGGTCAAGTACTTTAGAGTTAGGCTTAACCCAATTAGAAATTATTTTAAAATCTTTTCTAGCCATCGATATTATTCTCTATAAAATTTCTCATAACCTCAAAATAATTATCATTCTTCATAAGAAAAGCATCATGGCCTCCATCAGAATTTATGCAAGCATAAGAAACATTTTTATTATAATTTATAAGAGTCTTAACAATATCTTCTGATCTGCTTGGAGGAAACCTCCAATCAGATGTAAATGATAGTAGTAAATATTTGGAATTACTAATAGTAATTTTTTTGTCAAAATCTACTTCATTAAAAGGGTCATAATAATCTAAAGCTTTCGTCATTAAAAGGTATGTATTTGCATCAAATGAATCAACAAACTTTTCACCTTGATATCTTAAATAGCTTTCTATCTGAAATTCTACATCAAAATTGAAGTTAAATTTTTCTTCCTTTAGATCTCTACCAAACTTTTTTGCCATAGACTTATCTGATAGATAGGTGATATGACCAAGCATTCTTGCCAAAGCTAATCCTCGTTTAGGCACCTTTTCATTCTTAAGATAATTACCATTACACCAATCGGGATCACCCATAATTGCTTGTCGGGCAACTTCATTAAAAGCTATATTTTGTGCAGTTAACTTAGGTGCGGCTGCAATAATTATAGAGTTACTTACACATGCAGGATAATCAAGAGTCCATTGAAATGCTTGCATTCCACCTAAGCTACCCCCAATAATGAATTGCCATTTAGAAATATTTAGTGCATCCATAAGTACTTTTTGAGTTCTTACCCAATCTTCAACGGTAACTATGGGAAAATCAAATCCATATTCTTTACCTGTATCTTTATTTATACTTACAGGTCCAGTGGTGCCATGACAACCACCTAAATTATTCATGCATACAACAAACAACTTGTCTGTATTTATAGGTTTTCCAGAACCAATCATGTTATCCCACCATCCAGGTTTATCCGCACCTTCATGATATCCAGCAACATGATGATTGCCTGAAAGAGCATGACATATCAAAACAGCATTATCTTTTTTAGCATTTAGTTGCCCATATGTTTCATAAGCTAATTCATAGGCTTTCAGTACATTACCGGATTTTAAATTTAGCGGTTTTGTTACATGCAGCTTTTGTTCTGTGACGATATTCAAATTATAATAGACTCGTTAAGTTAAAAATTCTTGGGACAAATACTATCTCCAAAACTTGCAATATTACAAGGATTATTATTGGAGAGAAATCAATACCTGAAATTGAGGGAATGGCAGATCTAGCATACCTATACAATGGCTCACATAATTCATCTACGAGGTTAAAAATTGGGTGACTCACGAATACATTGAACCAACTCTTAATTGCGGAAATAACTATTAAATACCAATATATATTAATTAGGTCTCTTAACAAATATCCAAAAGATACAATAGTGAGGCTATCTAATGGATAAGTTTGATTATTAACTAATAGAGGTAGGTAAAGTTTGAGAAAAGTAAATCCATACAAGAGTACAAATAATACGTAAGAGTTTATTTTAACTCCAAGGATTTCAAAAGGCTTTATTATGAAACCACTAAGCTTAGCTATCGACTGGGTTACAGTATTGTAATAGCTAACATCAGTTGCCTGACAAATATACCTCAATAATATTAAAAATTGGCATGCGCTTAGAACTAAATAAGTAATTGAGGATATTGTAGACATTATTTCTTCAAAATATTTTTTGATTTCTTATATGCTTTGATAATAGATTTAGAAATAATATTATTTAGTTTATTATTATTGAGCTCTAATAAAGCAGCTTGGGTAGTTCCTCCTTTAGACGCAATCTTCTCTATAAGGTCATCACTTCTCTTATTATCTTTTATGATATTTGCTGATCCTGTTATTAAATCATTTGTATAATCTATAGCTTCTTTTTCCTTGTAACCCATTGCTGTAAACGAATCTCTAATAATTTGATTAAAATATACGTAGTACGCCGGACCACTTCCATATAGAGCTGTTATTTTATCAATTTCCTCTTCGCTTTTACATTTTTTTAATTTCGAGAACTTATTAAAGAATTTATTTATTTTTATATTTATGTGCTTATTGAACGATTTCACGAAATAAAAGATATAAGATTTATCATTACTAATTGTTATGTTTGTCATACATCTTACTACCGGGACATTAACATCTATTTGATTTTTTATTTTTTCAGTACTTATGCCAGCCATAAAGCTTAAGACAATACTTCTATCAGATATGAATGGGTTAATAGAGTCTATAACATCTTTATAATTATTTGGTTTAACCATGAGAATTATCAGATCAGATTTGCAAAGTACATTTGTATATGATGAAAAGAAATTAATATTGAACTTCTTTGCAATAGAACGCTTTTTTTTATTAATATCGATTACATTTATTTTATAAGTATGTTTTATTTTTCGAATCCCATTAAGTAATGAAACTGTAAGATTTCCAGCACCTATAATACTTACTTCACTACTCATTTTCTTTCTCCAAATATTTGTTTCCCTATTCTAATTATATTGGCATCGTTTTCTATTGCAGATAAATAATCCTTACTCATACCCATAGATAGTGTATCTAAATATGTACAACTATTATACAAATCTTTCATTTTTGCAAAAGCACTTGAACATGATTTATTCGGGTTTGGTATTGCCATTATTCCACGTAGTTTAATATTTTTCATTTGTTGAATAATATTTGAAAGGTTTGCAAAATTATCTATATGAATACCGCCTTTTGATGCTTCATTATCAATATTAATTTGTATGCATACATTCATAATTTTATCCAGTTGAGAACAGAAAGCGTCTATTTTTCTTATATGTTTTTCTGTATCAATAGTATGTATCCATGAGAAATACTCTGAAATCTTTTTAATTTTATTTGATTGAATCTTGCCAATAAAATGCCACTTAATTGTTTGATTATTAATTTGTTTGATTTTGGATTCTGCTTCATCCACATAGTTTTCCCCAAAGTCATTCTGTCCATTTTTATGAAGTTCAACTATCTTTTTAAAAT